>OIYS01000065.1_pt1 | contig 72210 bp, 70 predicted proteins | sample 1588271 | NCBI WGS metagenome assembly OIYS01 (sample SAMN03283286) | human gut metagenome | biome: human-associated habitat; material: feces | host: Homo sapiens | place: Peru | collected 2012 | reverse complement strand
TCGTCGGGGCGGCTGTTATCGCAAGATTTCTGTTTTTTCCGGCTCTTGACCGTCAGACGCGGATAAACGCGAACTGTCGGCAAGCACCAGTTTGAGTAGCTTGTCGCGGAATGTTTCTGTGCTGCTGTGATTGAAAAATAACTCCGCAAGCATGACCGGTCCGTGCATCTGACCCGAGAAGCTGACGGCTTCAACGTCTTTCGGGTTAATATCTTTTATAAGAACACGAACCGCCCGTATTGAAGCGTTGTACCAATCCTGCGGATTCTGTTCGGACCACCCGTTTTCGGGATAATAAACAGGGCAGTCGAACGTTACGGTTTTTATGATTTCATCCTTACTGATAATCATGGCTTTTACGCCCGACGTTCCTATATCAAGACCGATAAAGTATTTCATAAAAGCTCCTTTCGGAAAAATATTTTTGTTCGTATAATATTATAAATATAAAATCTTGAAAATTAAAGAAAAATATTTTATAATAACAGAAAAATATTTGTGTGAGGTGGTATGCAGTGCTGTATGAGGCCGAAAGAAGCGGACAGAACGAATATTTATATCATCAGTTTGACGAGAATCTTTCGTTTCAAAAACATACGCACAACAGCTATGAGGCGGTTTTCTGCTTAGACGGTGAGCTTTTTTGCGAAAGCGACAATATTCCGTACGTTCTTCACAGAGGGGAGGGGCTTTTAATACTGCCCGGTCATATTCATTCTTATAAAACAAAGATATCAAGCAAAAGCTATTTGTGCGTCTTTTCCCATGATTTTGTGTCCTCTTTTTATGAAAAAACGAAAAATGTCGGTTTTTCAAATGTATTATTTACTTTTGATAATGAGGATAAAATAAATATTCTTACAAGCAATGACAGAAATATATATTTAAAGCAAGCCATACTATATGAATTATGCGGAATAATATTTGAACAGAGTGAAATTACTTCGGTTGAGCCGACTTTTTTTGCTTTGACAAATTCGCTTTCAATGTATATTCAAAATAACTATACAAGGGACATTAAACTAAAAAATATAGCCGCAGAATTCGGGTATGATTACAGTTATATTTCATCCTTTTTTAACAGAAATTTCGGGATGGATTTTTCGTCGTTTGTCAACAGCTATCGAATACGATTTGCCGAATCTCTTTTAATTAAAACGGATTTGACAATAACCGAAATTGCAATGAAAAGCGGTTTTACGACTATCAGAAACTTTAATCTTGTTTTTAAGGAAATGACAGGAATGACTCCCGGTGAATACAGACGAGTTCGGCTAAAACAGTAATTATAATCCGTAACGGCTTAATACGATAATCATTGAAACTTTAAATATTATTAAGAAAAAAATCCTCCCTTGCCGTATAGCAGGGGAGGAAATGTTTTTTATTCAGGTTGGCTTATGCGTCTTATTTGCTTGCTTCTTCAACAGCAACCGCACATGCAACCGTTGCGCCGACCATGGGATTGTTGCCCATGCCGATAAGTCCCATCATCTCAACGTGAGCGGGAACGGAGGACGAGCCTGCGAACTGAGCGTCGGAGTGCATACGTCCCATAGTGTCGGTCATGCCGTAAGAAGAGGGACCTGCCGCCATGTTGTCGGGATGAAGCGTTCTGCCCGTGCCGCCGCCCGAAGCAACGGAGAAGTATTTAACGCCGTTCTCAACGCACCATTTCTTGTAGGTTCCTGCAACGGGGTGCTGGAATCTGGTGGGGTTGGTCGAGTTACCGGTGATGGAAACGCCTACTTTTTCAAGCTTCATGATAGCAACGCCCTCGGGAACGTTGTCTGCGCCGTAGCATTTAACCTTAGCTCTGTCGCCGTTTGAGTAAGCGGTCTCGCTTACAACCTTGACAGTCTCGGTGTAGGGATCGAACTCGGTCTTGCAGTAGGTGAAGCCGTTGATTCTCGAAATAATCATAGCCGCGTCCTTGCCCAGACCGTTAAGAATAACGCGCAGAGGCTTGGTTCTAACCTTGTTAGCGTTAAGAGCGATTTTGATTGCGCCCTCTGCTGCCGCGAATGACTCATGTCCTGCGAGGAAGCAGAAGCACTCGGTCTCCTCGGAAAGGAGCATCTTGCCGAGGTTGCCGTGTCCGAGACCGACCTTACGGTTGTCTGCAACGGAGCCGGGGATGCAGAAGGACTGAAGTCCTTCGCCGATAGCGGCGGCGGCGTCTGCTGCCTTTACGCATCCTTTTTTGACAGCGATAGCGCATCCTACGGTGTATGCCCAAACTGCGTTTTCGAAGCAGATAGGCTGGGTGCCTCTTACGATTTTATCGCAGTCGATATCCTTGGCAAGAGTGATATCTTTACATTCTTCGATAGAATTAATGCCGTATTCCTTGAGAACGCCGAGAATCTTATCGGCTCTTCTCTCATAGTTTTCAAATAATGCCATGTCCGTTTACCTCCTTATCTTATTCCTTACGGGGATCAATGTACTTAGCGGCTTCTGCGAATCTGCCGTAGGTACCTTTTGCCTTGTCGTAAGCGGTCGTGGGATCGTCGCCCTTCTTGATGAAGTCGGTCATCTTTCCGAGAGAAACGAACTCATAGCCGATAACCTCGTCGTTCTCGTCAAGAGCCATTCTGGTAACGTAGCCCTCAGCCATTTCAAGGTAACGAACGCCCTTGAGCTTAGTGCCGTACATAGTGCCGACCTGCGAACGAAGTCCCTTGCCGAGATCCTCAAGTCCTGCGCCGACAGAAAGTCCGTCGTCGGAGAAAGCGGACTGTGAACGTCCGTAAACGATCTGAAGGAAAAGCTCGCGCATAGCGGTGTTGATAGCGTCGCATACGAGGTCGGTGTTAAGAGCCTCAAGGATGGTCTTGCCGGGGAGAATCTCGCTCGCCATTGCGGCGGAGTGAGTCATACCGGAACATCCGATGGTCTCAACGAGAGCTTCCTCGATAACGCCGTTCTTAATATTAAGGGAAAGCTTGCACGCGCCCTGCTGGGGAGCGCACCAGCCGACACCGTGAGTAAATCCGGAAATATCGGTGATTTCTTTTGCTTTTACCCATTTGCCCTCCTCGGGAATGGGAGCGGGACCGTGGTTCGGACCCTGTTTAACAACGCACATTGTTTCTACTTCATGAGAATAGGTCATTGTAAATTTCTCCTTTCGGTTTTTAACATCCGATTTTAAGATGTATTTTTACCACTTAAATATTATAACGGTTAATGCCGTTTTTTTCAATAGTAAATTTATTTATATCCCTGTTTACAAAACAAAATTTTTATGATAATATATATATAAATATATGAATTTCAGCAAAAACCGGGAGGGTGACTTTATGAAAAAGGTTATAAAAGCGATTACGTCCGCAGCTGTGTCAGGCTGTATGCTGATGCCGTTTGTCGCTTTTGCGGACACGGAGCCTATTTCTTTCAGCGACGAGGAGATAAAGCTTGCAGACGCCAACAGGACGAAAGCGGTAAGCTACATAGACAGCGACAGTATGTTTATGGGTGATTTCGACCTTAAGGACGGCGTAACCGTTTCCGACGCGAGAAAGCTTTTGAGATATACCGCAGGACTTGAGCAGAAGCCGTCGGACAGCGAGTTTGACTATCGGTGCGATATGGACGGCGACAGCAGAATTACAGCCGCCGACGCGCGTCTTGTACTTCGTATTGCTTCAAAGCTTGATCAGAGCGATATTACATATCTTAACGCGTTTAATACGATTCTCAATTCAGTAAAGCCTGACAACCCGAAGATGCGTACGTCGTACAGAAGCGTCGTTCAGTCGAAAACATACGATAATAAAGAGGTATCAAAGAGATTTAAATCCGAAATGAAAAAGCTTCTTGATTCAATCGGACCTTTCCTTACGAAAGAGGAAAAAGCGGAGTTTGAAAGCATTGACCTTGATAAGGAATTAACATCAATCGACCATGATTCCGAGGACGACTACATTAATCCCGACTGGAGAGAGAAATACTGCAATACCTGCAACGTTAAGTTCCCGCTCGGAGTTCAGAGCAAAATTGCCAGCGCGATAGATATGTCCGAGGTAAGCAAAATTGAGTATAAAGCCGAAGATACAGGTAAATTCGTATGTCAGAAGCGTTATAAGGATAAAAACACGGGCGACTACGGCGTTTATATGCAGGCAGACGTAAAGTGCGCATCGATAACGGTTTATCTTAAAGACGAAACAATATTTAATATCCCCGAGGACAAGACGACTCTTAATCACGGAAAACTCTTCAATCTTTCGAATCTTGATAATAATAACGAGTTCAGCGGTATGGGCAGTGATTTTAAAGATTTCGGCAACATTACCGGTAAGCTTGACTCTATAAAATACCGCGGTTCCTATGTTAAGCTTTACTTTAACAACGATTCTGCTTCCGAAAATTACGGAAAACCCGTTTATATCGATTATAATTTAAAATACAATATAAACGTTTATTCACATTTCATTATGGATATCGACTTTAACAAGCTTATAACGGATCAAACCAATTCGAAAATTGATATCAACTTGCTTCCTAAGCTTTATCTTAATGATTATTTCACGCTCACAACAGGATTTGCGGACAGAACGCAGTTCTATTTCGAGCAGAATGCAAATTAATCAATTATGTCAAACGTTATAACCCGCCTTTTCTCTTCGAGATCGGATAAAAAGAAGGATTCTGCGCCGAACGAAACGGAATCGTTTGAAAGCTTCGAGCCGAACGTACAGACGAAAAAATCCGTCAGCGTGAACACTTCGTTTATTACGAATCCTCATTCCGATGACGTTCAAAGCGAAAAGGACAAAAAATTCAACTCATTGACCCCGAGGGAGACGGATGTATTTTCATTGCTTGTAAAAGGTATGACGATAAAATCCGCCGCCGAAAAGTTGGGCGTTACGTATGCTACGGTTAATACGCACATGAACGCGGTTTACAGAAAACTCGGCGTTAATTCAAAATCACAGCTGATAGTCGAATATCACGATTACGGTTAAAAACAAAACGAGCCTCCATAAAAACGGAGGTTCGTTTTTATGTTAAAGCATTGAAAACCTATTAAATATATGGTATTATAGTATTTAGGGGATGAATTAACTATGAAAATTTCGACTAAGGGCAGATACGCTTTGAGAATGTTATTAGACCTTGCCGAGCATCAGGGCGACGGATATATTGCGCTCAAAGACATAGCACAGAGACAGGAAATTTCAAAAAAATATCTTGAACAGATAGTTCCTATTTTAAACCGCGCGGAAATTCTGAAAACAAACAGGGGTTTCCAGGGCGGATATCGGCTTGCAAAATCTCCCGAAAAGCTGACTGCGGGCGATATATTGAGAGCGACGGAGGGTAATTTAGCGCCCGTCGCATGCCTTGACGGGGATGAAATCGACTGCCCGAGGAGCGAACACTGTCCGACTCTTCCGCTGTGGCAGGGGCTTAGTAAAGTCATAAACGAATATCTTGACTCCGTCACGCTTCAGGATTTGATTGAAATGCAAATGAGCGCGGACGATTACGTAATTTAAACAAAGAATCAGAAGAAAAAACAGGCTTTCGAAAAACGAATCGAAAGTCTGTTTTTATCGTATTACTTAGTTTGTTTAATAACCTTTAAGCGTGAGAAGTCCTCGCGTTCTTTTTCGTCCAACGCGTTTGATATAAACTTGACGGTCGATTCAAACTGCGGAATCATAATATTTCCGAGCGCGTTCGTTCGCTTCTGCGTTTTCTTTATCGCCTCTGCAAGACGAACGACACTGCTTTCTATCTGCGCAAGTTTAACGGTCAGTTCCTTAACCTCGTTAAACTTCATATACGCGTCGTCAAGCTCTTTGTTTGTTGCGGAGAGTCCGTAGAAAATTCGGCGTTCGTGATTTTCGAGTGTCAGAACCGGCAGTTCCACGCCGTTAACGCTTTGAGTCGTAACTTTCAGCGAATCGTCGATCGGAACACAGCGTGAAACGTCGTCGCAGACTCCGAGCGAAACCGTTGCCAGCTGCAAAGCACGGTAAGCGTCGCTGTATTTTTCGAAAATCTGCGACTGTATAGCCTTTGCGTCGTCCATCATCTGCATGATCTCGCGGACAAGAATATTACGTTTCTTATCCATAAGGTCATAACCGACGCGGGCGAGCCTTAACGACTTTTTCGTATTTATTAAATTGTTTTTTGTCGGAAAAACATTCTGCGCCATAAATTACGACCTCCGGTAAGTTTTATTTTTTCTTATAATGAGCGTCAAGAACATCGTCGCTGACACGGTCGAGAAGCTCTCTGGGAAGCATTGATAACAGCTCCCAGCCGAGATCAAGCGTTTCGTTTATGGTTCTGTTCTGATTGCCTTGATTAATAAATTTCTCTTCAAACGCTTTGCCGAATTTAAGCAAAAGCTTGTCGTTTGCGGAAAGCTCCTCTTCGCCGATAACGGAAGCGAGACTCTTAACATCCTGAACGCTTGCGTATGAAGCGAAGAGCTGGTCGGCGAGAGCCTTATGGTCGTCTCTCGTGTAGCCGGCGCCTATACCGTCCTTCATAAGTCGCGAAAGAGAAGGGAGTACGCTGACGGGAGGATATATGCCCGTAGCGTCAAGGCTTCTGTCGAGAACTATCTGACCCTCTGTTATAAATCCCGTAAGGTCGGGAATCGGGTGTGTTATATCGTCGTTTGGCATTGTGAGAATGGGTATCTGAGTTACGGAACCGTCACTTCCCTCGACTATACCCGCTCTCTCGTAAAGCGAAGCAAGGTCTGAATAAAGATAGCCGGGAAATCCCTTTCTGCCGGGAATCTCACCCTTTGATGAACTGAATTCACGCAGAGCCTCCGCATATGAGGTCATATCCGTTAATATAACGAGTATGTTCATATTGCATTTAAATGCAAGATATTCGGCGGCGGTCAGCGCGCATCTGGGCGTTATAATTCTCTCTATGATCGGGTCATTCGAATGGTTTAAGAACATTACGACCCTGTTCATAACGTTTGCGTTTTCGAATGATTTTTTAAAGTAATCCGCTACGTCGTTCTTAACGCCCATCGCGGCGAAAACGATAGCGAAATTATCATTGTCCGAAATTGTCGCCTGTCTTACTATCTGAACGGCAAGCTCGTTATGCTTCATACCCGAACCGGAGAAAATCGGGAGCTTCTGTCCTCTGATAAGAGTCGCAAGGCAGTCGATTGACGAAATACCCGTATTTATATAGTTTCGCGGATAAACTCTGGAAACGGGGTTGATCGCCGTTCCGTTGATGTTCATTCTGCACTCTGGGAAAATCTCGCCGAGTCCGTCCGCGGGTCTGCCGAGTCCGTCGAAAACTCTGCCGACGATTTCGGGGGAGAGTGCGATTTCCATAGGTTTGCCCTTTAAAACTGTACCGGTGTTGGACATGGAGAGGTTCTTTGTTCCGGCGAAAACCTGAATAACGGCTTTGTCGCCCTCTATCTGAACGATTCTGCCCTGACGCGTTGAGCCGTCGTCAAGCCGTAACTCAACCATTTCCTCATAAAACGCGTCCTCTACTCCGTCGAGAACGACAAGGGAACCGCTAATCTGATTAAGTCCTATATGTTCAACTAACATTTATACGGTTCTCCTTTCATTCAAGAGACTCAAAAACCTTTGTTATCTCATCGTTATACGAATCGAATAATTCGGGTTTATCATTGGGGATATCATACTTCATTTTTATAAGCTTATCAAACATTCCCGTTGCAAGAATGCGCGAAACGGGGATTTGCTTTTCGAGCGCTTTCTGTGAGCAGGAATAAAGATGAAGTATTGTTTTCATCATAAGATAATGTTTTGTAATCGGGGTATACGTGTCGGTCGGGTTCGTTGCGTTCTGCTGTAAGAATCCGACTCTTATAACTCTCGCTATTTCGAGTGTAAGTTTTTGATCGTCGGGGAGCATTTCGGAGCCTATCAGCTTGACAATCTCCATGAGCTTTGTTTCCTCGGCGAGTATATTCATGATTTTTCCGCGAAGCGTCATGAAATCGGAAGCAACGTTTTCCTCATACCATTCGGAGAGGTCGGAAAGGTATTCGCTGTAGCTGTCGTTCCAGTTGATAGCGGGGTAGTGGCGGGCGTACGCGAGCGATTTGTCAAGAGCCCAGAAACAGCGGGTAAATCTCTTTGTGTTCTGGGTTACGGGTTCGGAGAAGTCCGCGCCCTGCGGAGAAACTGCGCCGATAACGGTAATCGAGCCTTCCTCACCGCAGAGAGTTTTGTAATATCCCGCTCTTTCGTAGAATTCGGAAAGTCTCGACGGAAGATATGCGGGGTAGCCCTCGTCCGCGGGCATTTCCTCGAGTCGTCCGGATATCTCTCTCAAAGCCTCTGCCCAACGCGAGGTTGAGTCAGCCATCATTGCAGTCGAATATCCCATGTCTCTGTAATACTCGGCTATTGTGATGCCCGTGTAAATCGAAGCTTCACGGGCAGCGACGGGCATGTTTGACGTGTTTGCAATAAGAACGGTTCTCTGAAGCAGGGGTTTTCCGCTTTTGGGGTCGGTAAGCTCCGAGAACTCTTTAAGAGCCTGGGTCATTTCGTTACCGCGCTCACCGCATCCGACGTAAACGATTATGTCCGCATTCGAATACTTCGCAAGCTGATGCTGTGTAACGGTTTTTCCTGTTCCGAAGCCTCCCGGGATGGCGGCCGCTCCGCCCATTGCGACGGGGAACATTGTATCGAGAATTCTCTGACCCGTTACGAGGGGCTTTGAAATGGGAAGTCTGTCGGCTGTCGGACGGGCGTATCTTATAGGCCACTTCTGACATAAAGTCAGCTCCTGCTTTGTCGAGTCGGGGCGTTCTATTGTAACTATGGTATCGTTTACCTTGTATTTGCCGTCGGGGGCTGCGGAGATTACCTTGCCCGAAACCGTCGGGGGAACGAGAACCTTATGAGTTATAATTTCCGATTCGGGGCATGTCGCTATAACCGAACCGCCCTTAACTTCGTCTCCGGGTTTTACCGTTATTGTAACGTCCCAAAGTTTATCGTAATCGATAGGCGGGGTGTTAACGCCCTTTGTGAGGAAAACTCCGCTTTTTTCCGCAATTGAAGCAAGCGGTTTTTCGATTCCGTCGTAAATGTTGCCTATGATTCCGGGTCCCAATGTTACGCACATGGGTTCGCCCGTTGAAATAACCTCTTCGCCGGGATAAAGTCCGACGGTGTCCTCATAAACCTGTATGGTGGTGAAGTCGTCGGTAATTTTGATAACCTCGCCTATGAGTTTTTCTTTGCCGACATAAACCATTTCCATCATTTTAAGCTCAGTCTTGCCCTTAATCGTTACAACGGGACCGTTTATGCCGTAGATTATATTATTCGTGTTCATTTTCTCACCCGAATACTTATATATTTAAGCCTGAATTTTCGTAAAACCATTCTCTCTGCTCGTCAAGACGTCTGCTTATCGTGTCGTCTATAATAAGATTGAGAGAATCGCATCTGCACTTGATCCCTCCGACCTTAATGGAGTCGTCCGAAACGAATTCACATTCGTTTTTTACGCTCGATTTTAATTCGTCGGAGTATTTCATATCGTCGGGTTTTAAGAAAACGGTAACGCTCTTATCCTTGCATACGCTTAAAACATGGATAAGATTCTTTTTAAGATATTCCTCATAATCTGCGCTTTTAGTGAATTCTTCAAGCTTCTTTTGCGCCGATTCAAATACCGAATCCGTTATGCTGTTTCTTTTTTCAAGAATTTTCAGCCTGTATTCCTTTTCTTTTACGGAAATAACGGTACCGGCTTTTTTGTTTATTTTTGCTTTCTCCGAAGCGACTTTTTCGTTGTAAAGCTTTTTTGCCTGCGCTGTCGCTTCTTCGGTAGCCTGCGCTTTCATGCGGTTCGCTTCGGTGATGATATCGACTCTGTTTTTCATCGATTCTTCGTTGATTGCGTTGAAGAAGGCTTCTGTTTTTGATATTTTCGAGTCCATATAATCCCTCCTTACATTCCTATTGCCTCACGTACGTAGCGCGTGAGGTACTCGTTATCCTGCATACCGTGTCTGTCGGGTATTCGGGTAATGAGAGGAAGCTTATACTTGTTTTTAAGAAAGTTAATGTGTTCCTCGCACTGCGCGTAAATCGTCTGAGTTACGAGGATTACGCCTATGTTCTTATCCTGCATGAGAGCGTCGAGCTTTGTTTGAGCTTCTTCGGTTTCGTGAATCGTAACGCCGTCTATTCCCGCGAGTCTCATACCGATTTGAGTATCGATATTGTCGCTGATAAGATACATTTTCATACGCGGTCTCCGTTAAATTTTATTAAGAACGAGTATCGAGATAACAACGCCGTAAAGAGCGATTGACTCACCCAGAGCAACGAATATAAGCGATTTACCGAACGATTTGGGATCCTCGCTCGTAGCCGCGATAGCCGCGGGTGCGCCTGCCGCAACGGCGATACCGCCGCCTATGCCTGCAAGACCCGTTGCAAGACCTGCGGAGAGAAGTCCGATAGCCTTAGCAAGTCCGCCGTCGGTTTTTTCAGCCGTCTGCGTGGTTTCTGCGGTATCCGAAGCAGTTACGGGTTCCGAAGTGCCGGATGCGGAAGAAGAATCGTTGACAGCCGATACAGAGAACGCCATAGCCGCCGTTACGGCAAGAACGAGAGCGAATGAGAAAAGATTTTTTCTTACAAGCGTTTTGCCGTCCATTCCGTCGGCTCTGTTTTTAACCGATTTGTAAACGATAAATGCGAGACCCGCCGCGGGTACAAGGAAAAGAATTACATAAAGAAAAGTTGACATGATAAAAACCTCCCGGTTAATTTGTTAATTTTTACTTTCTTTGAGGATTGAGGAAACCGATAAGAACGGTTTTCCGTTACCCTCGAAGCATCTTGAGAACATTTCATAAAATTCAAGTCTCAGAGCCTGGATTCCCGTGAGAAGTCCCTCGAGCGCAATAACGAGAACGTTGCCGAGAATTACGACAAGAATATTTTTACCGTCAGAAGCGAGCGCGAATACGACCATCATCATACCTGCGTGAACGAGTACGAACGCGCCGATTCGAAGGAACGATACAGTGTTGCTGAAATATGAGAGGACGTATTCTATAAGCTCAAATACGTTCTGAATCAGAAAATCTCCCATGCTGTCGGGCTTCCAGTTCGGGGCTCTGTCCACAAGACCTATAATAATTTCTTTCATATAAAGGATCACCGCGCAGACAGCTGTCAGAACAATAGCTATATTGTTGGGTATAACCGTTATCTTCGCCATGAATTCAAGAATAAAGTTAACAAGACACGTATAGAATATAATTCCCGTAACGCCGTTCGTGTCAAACAGTGCGGCTCCGAACTTATGCGCCTTAAGATTAACGATTACGTTTATAACCATTGAAGCGATAACGAGCGCGACGCCTATACCGATTGCAAAAATAAGAACGGTCGTAATGTTTTCCATAACCGCCAGCGGTTTATGTTTAAGTCCGACTGCGTGATAAAGCGGGTCAAGTGCTTCTTCATAGCCGAAGAACGAGCCGAATATCAGTCCGAAAATCATTGATGAAATTCCGCAGGGAATAAGTATCTTGCCGAGCTCCATTTTTTTGAGCTTCCACATAAGCGCGCCGATTATCAGAAGCACGAGTCCCTGCCCGAGGTCGCCGAACATCATTCCGAAAATTACCGTATATGTAACCGCGACGAACGACGTAATGTCGACCGAGCCGTATTGAGGCATGCCGTACATTTTTACATAGTATTCATAAGGACGGACGAGCGGATTATTTTTAAGCTTAGTCGGCGGAGCGTGTTTTTTATCCGAAATATTGTACGGCTCGAACGTTATTTCCACGCCGTCAAGGTCTGAGAATACCGTTTTGTCCTTTTTTGCTTCCGACTTCGGAATCCAGCCTACATAGTAGAAGCTCTCGCCGTTTACAGCGGCATACTTTCTTAACTTATATATTTCCTGAAGGTCGAGAAGCAGTGAGTACGTGTTTAATATAGTCTCGCTGTTTTCGTCCCATGTTCTCTTTATGATGCCGTCCTCGACGTCGAGCTGTTCGGACAGTTCCTCGATTTTGTCTGCATTCTTTTTGATGATTTCGGCAACCGTTCCGTCGTCCATATCGATCGTCAGTTTTTCGAAGTAGAGAGAAGCGAAAATTTCGTCGACTTTCTTTTCGTATTTTTTAGGTGTACAGTAAACGCCCCAAATAGTGTGATCGTCCGAAGAACAGGGGGTGAAGATGAACTTTCCGTCCTCTTCTATAATTTTCAGCTGTTTATACGCGTCCTTCGGCAGGGAGCCGAATCTTACCGTAAGGTATGACGCGCTGAGCAGTTCGTCTATGTCGACGTCTAATTTCATAAAATGACTTAAGTTATCCTGTTTTGACTTTAGCGAGTCTATCAAAGCCGCCGTCTTTTTCCTGTTTTCGTTGTGGGCGATAATATCCGTTTTGATGTCGGAGAGCAGATCGTTAACGTTTGTAATCAGCTTGTCTGACATTTTAGTGTACTCGTTGAGCCGAGCCATATAATCTTTATCCGGCGTTCTGTCGGTGCCGAGAACGTTTGACAGACTGTTTTCGTCGAGCGTTGCTCCCGCGACGGACGCGGTATCCTCAATATCGCGCAGCGTAAATTCAAAGGGACTTGCCTCGTTTAACGCAACGTAACCCATCGAGGATGATAGGAAACTCAATGCGTCCTCGGGACAGAAGTCGTCCGCACCGAAAAGTCTGATTATAAAATCATTGAGCCTGTCGGAGCTTCCGCTTGCCCTCAGGAGCATCATTTTTTCAATTGCCAATTCGATTCACCATCCTAAGTGCCTGCATTAATTTATACCGTTTAACATCGGCCGTACGGTATCGGACGGCAGCGAATATCTTATACATTCTATAATATGTATAATGTTGTTTATCTCGTTTGCGGTAAGGTACAGAAACGTATACATTACCACGTTCGGGTCGGTCGAGAATCGTATCTGCTTTGCGAATATTTCGTATTCGAAGCGTTTTGACGCGTCGTCAAAGTCGGCGGTCTGCGCGTAATCGCATATCTTTCTGTATTTCGTACCCGATAGGATTTTCATAAATTCGTCCGTTGTCTGTGCGGAGGCGAGAGCGATTCTTGTCTGACGGCTCAACTGCGAATACTCGGCGGCGGTCAGCTTTAAAATAAACTCTCTCGGAACGTCGGGAAACGTTATCAGACGGTAAACGCCGTTTAAAAATCTCATATCACTTTCGAGCGTGAAGAGCTTTACGATTTCGTTTTCTGCAGTTTCGCTCTTTTTTAACTTAAGAAGCTTTGCGAGTTCCTCGCTTAAAAAGTTTGTGAATTCTATTTCCGCGGGAATTATGAAGTTGTACGCATATTTCCTTGAAAATATTTTCTTAACCGTTTTTTCGTAAGGCGTCGAGTCAAGCGCGGATATAAGCTGTTCGGGCGTTCTGACCGTCGAGAGCTTATACAAATCAAGCTTCGAATGTTCGTCGTAGAAAACGGGGAGAGTGTAAATATAACTCTCCATCGTACCCGAATTCATGTATGTCATGATTTGCAGAAGCTGGGAAATATCGTTTTTCAGAATATAGAATTCATAAAAGTTATTTCCGATAGCCTTGCCGAAACTGCAGAACTTCATATATTTGTCGAATAGATCTTTATGAAGAAGTCCCTCGAGCTGACCTCTGTGGATCATTCCCGATGTAAAGCCCTCGAAGATATGCGCGTAATATGTCTTGCTTTTCAAATAATCGGCGGCTTCGGGAACGGAGTGGAACGACATTAAATCGCTGTAATTCTGCGCAGTGAGCCTTTTGCCCCATACGGCTCTCGCTTTTGCGAGTATATAATTTTGAGAAAAAGCTGTGTTCATTTTTCTTCACCCGCCAGAACGCGTTTGACGACCTGCGAAATCCATTCGTCACTGCTGTTTTTTGATTTAAGTTCGAGCGACGCGATAGTTTCCTCGCAGTTCTTTTTTGACGAAGAAAGAGCTTTTTCCGTGTCGGCTTCGGATTTCTTTTTCAGCTCGTCGATTTTTATTTCGGCCTGCTGTAATTTTTCCTCGGCTAATTTTTTTCGGATGTCGGCTATTTCGTCGATAGTGTTCTGCTTGTACAAAAGTGCTTCCTTTGTTCTTTCCTGCGCTTTCATTTCGACCTCAAGTATTTCCTGAAGCGTGCTTTTCATTTGTAAATCACCTCAAATCCATACTCTCTATAATCTGTTATTATAGCACTTTTTTTTTACTTTTCAACATTAATTGTTGCCAAATAACGGGGTGAAAAAGCATAAAATTCGTGATTTCTCACAATCTATTTGTATTGAATTGACAATTAAAGGTATGATATAATCTCATTAATATAAATAACATATATAAATGATATGATACGGATGTGTAAATATGTCGATTGAAAAAGTTAAAAAGTATCTTTCGAAGTGGGAGCTTGATTCGCGGGTTATCGAATTCGACGTTTCGAGCGCGACGGTCGATTTAGCAGCGGACGCACTCGGAGTCGAATCCGGAATGATTGCAAAATCGCTTTCGTTTAACACGGGGGATAAAACAATTCTTGTAATTGCCGCCGGAGACGCGAGAATCGATAATGCAAAATACAAAGCGACTTTTCACTGCAAGGCGAAAATGCTGTCCCACGACGAGGTTGAGCCTAAGACCGGTCATATGGTCGGGGGAGTCTGCCCGTTTGCGTTAAACGACGGAGTCGATGTTTATCTTGACGAGAGTCTGAAAAAATATGATATGGTTTACCCGGCATGCGGTACGGCTTCAAGTGCGATAGGACTCAGTATTCCCGAACTCGAAGAGTGTTCGCAGAGCGTGGGCTGGGTTGATGTGTGCAAGATACCCGCCGTTTAATACTAAAATATTTAAAACAATAAAAAATCGCAGTCACCGTTTAATGACTGCGGTTTTTGCTTTTTTACGACCAGTATACGTTAAATCCGGGCTGCGGAGTGAAGTTGCATACGTCGCCCTCTTCGCCGATATAATCGCACGAGCTTTCGAGAGTGAAAATCGTGCCCAGTCCAGGAATGTCGACCGCGCACTGATACATCTGATTGTTTGTGATGTACTGACACGCGGCAATTACAGACCCGCCGAGCTGAAATTCCACAGCTTCAACGGTCGGTTTTATATAATGTTTTTTCATAATAAATCACCTTTTCGTAAAGCTGTTATTTTAATATCTTTGAAATTATATTGACTATTTTGATTATAAAATCAAAAATACCTAAAACGAATGCCGTTATTTTTTCGAGAAGCGTTTGCTCGGAGTCCGTCTTGATATTATCGCATTTAATTTCAATACTCTGCGGACTCCATTCTCCGTTTTTGTAAACGAGCGTAAGTCTGACGGTTTTGTTCCGGTTGAGTTTAAGCTCCTTATCTGCCGAGCATGATTTAAACGCATTATTGATAATTTCATCGTTTGTCAAAACATCAAGATATGCCGTCCAGCTTCCGCTGTCATCAGACAAATAAGTGAATTTGTCCGAATTGACCGTTATAACCGAATCAATTTTTTTATTGTCAGACGAGAATGAAACGTTAAACGTATATTCGCCGTCAATCGAGGGAGCCGGGGATGCTTTTATTTTTGAGAGGCTTCTTGAAACGTATGACATCAAAGCAATATCGGATGTAACAGCGGCATAGGAAACGGAGTTTGATTCGGACGAGGGGATTATTTTTATCCTGCCGACTGCAACCAGACCCGAAGAAGAACCGTTTGCAATTACTATCATGGAGTTTTCGGGCGTTACCGTGTAGAACATTTCTGTAGCGGAGCGGAGCGTAAATGTATCGTTTCCGATTTTTGCAACCGCCGTATTGCCGTCCGCAGAACGAAGTCCGATCTGAACTTTTGCGAAGGGGCTGTTAATCTTAAACGCCGCCGCGTCGCCGGGGGCGAGCATTACTTCACAGTTTGCGCTTGAATTATTATAATCGGCAACGGAAGAAACGTTAGCATTTCCCTCAACATAGACGGAACCCGTCTGCGTTTCACCCTTCATTATTAAGTCGTTTGCTTCTGAGGTGAGAAGCATTGATTTGAGATTTGCGAACGTCGGATTAAGTTCGCCCGCGTTTTTATATGTTTCGTAAACGGTGCCGGATGTGAGATTCGTTCCCGCCGGGTCGTAAATTCTGATACTGTCGATAACTCCGATATACTGACCGCTTGCACTGCCCTTGCCCTCGGTCTGTCCCTGCGAGGGAGCGCGGAGTGCGCCGTTTGTCGATGTTAAATAAGTTCTGTCAAACATCGGGTGATATGCGACCGTGACTTTTATCGTATAATGACCGTAGTCAAGTCCCGTTAATGACGCGACGGGGGACTGGTAAAGCGTTCCGTATGCCGAATCGTCATAATAAGTATTGACCGCGATTTTCTTTATCGCAGTTAATTCACCATATCTGTACAGGTCGACTGTCATAAGACCCGCCGTGTTTTTCGCGATAGCGTTAAGGTCAAAGCCCGTTCCCCGGAAACTGAATGTTGCCGACGGCCATTTGTATGAGCTTGACGCTGACTCAAACTGCGTTTTTGTAACCGTTACCGATTTTGCTTTGCCGAGCGAATATGTCGAGTCGTTTGCATATTCGGACGAATAACCGTAGTCGGAATTGTTTCCGCTGCCGGTGTAGGTATTGCCGGAGCCTGTAACGTCCGTCCAGACCGCGTCCGTGCCGTTTTCGAATGTAAACGCCGATTCCTCAAACAGAATGTTATTTGCAGGCACAAAAGTGACGCTCGAATATGAGTAGCACGTATATTTTCCCGAGCAAAGCTTTACTGCGTAGTAATACGTCTGTGCGGATTTAAATTCTGCTGTCGGAGTGAATTTAAGCTTATTACTTTCTATCGAAACCGTACCTGCGGAATTTGCCGTTGAGGAGTTGTATGTCTCCTGAAGTGTATTTCCGTTCTGTACGGCAGGGGATGCCGTTGAGACGCCGATTATACTGCCGTTTGAGCATGCGTCGTTTGATAAGACATCCGAATATCCCGCAGAGGCAAAGTCTACGACGGCAGTATCCGACGTCGTTCCGATTGCCTGCCATACGGCGTAAAGCGTGTCCTTATGTCCAAGTGTGAACGAGTCCGCACCCGACTGCACGGTCTTGCTCAAAGCCCAGCCGTTGAATGCGTAGCCCGAACGGGTCGGAACATACGAGGATAGATTAACGGAAGCATTGGCGTTTTTACCTATAACAAACCAATGGCTTGAGGTTGACGAACCGTTTATCGTTCCGCCGTTTGCGTCGAGAATAACCTTAGTCTGCAACGCGTTGAGCGCGTTTGTAAGGTTCGTCGCAAGCGTGTCGGGATTCGTAACAGTCGAATCGAGAACGGTCAATCCCTTGCACGCGTTTTTGTATGCGGTGACGAAAGCCGTCCATTTGGAATTAGACTCCGAAGTGTAGAAATATGAGCTTGTAAACGACGAACTGTTTATACCCAGCTGTGCAAAATAACTCTGCGCGTTCTGTACGGCGGTACGCAGGTTGGATTTGTTATAAATGTTTGCCGAAACCCTGATTATTGATGAGTTAAAACAGTAGTCGGAGTCGGAGTTTAACATCAGAGTTTTATATGTATATGTTTTTGTTGTTGTAGAATTCGGAATTGAGCTTACAAGTCCTCCGGCATATTTTATGCCTTCGTATTGAAAACCCTTTTGAATGCTGTTATAGCTTCCCTGGCGGGCTATAACGGTTCCGTTGTTTTCCGCGTCTGTCCAGCGTTTTTGTATTTCGGATATACTGTTTCTCTGTTTATCGCGTTCTTCATTTAAATATGTGCTTCCGGTATATTCGGAAACCATCCAGGCTCCGCCCTTGCCGGCATTTTTGTCGGACGTTACAAGCATTCCCAATCCGAGATTCGGTATCTGACTTAAATTTGAATATCTGCTCGAATCTATGTTTACGGTGCCGACTACGGGTGATACGGTATTCATTCTGTTATATCCGTCTCCGTAGTTATATCCGTCGTCCTGCTTTTGATATCTGAATGATTTGACGTTAAACGCTCCGCTTGTGCCGTTTGTAAACCAATCAAGCGGCGAATTGTCGTTGACGCCCGAATTTGTCTGATTTGCGTAAAAATATGCATGAGCTTTTGTTTCAGACGCAAATACGGAATAAAGCGAGGTGGCATATGTACTGACATTAGCCGACGGCTGAGTCCTCGTGCCGGTTATCTTTGTACTTGCGGAATAGCCTGTATTCTGCGTGCTTAAAAATCCCGCCATTCCCTTTGCACTGTCGGACACTGCGTATCTGGGATAGTAATCGGAGGTTCCGGTCATTGAGTGTACGCCGGTAATCCATGAAACAACGTTACAGTAGGAGTTTGTGCCTCGGTTGTTAAGCATTTCGCACGTTGTTCCGTACGGAATTACATACGGTTTATACACATAAGTGTAGGCTATTGCGGTTTTTGTCTGTGAATCCGCAGAATCGGTAAAAGTAAGCACCCACTGTATATAGCATCCTGTTTTACTTGCCGCGAGAGACGGGGATATGCTGTTCTCCGCGCTGATAGTCGTTGTCGCTTTACCCGAAGAAAGAGTGAGCGTTTTCTGTGTTCCGGCGGAAAGCGCCGAACCCATATAAATAGAACCTCCGGATAACTTTGTATCGGACGTTATATCGTCGAGCCAGAAATAGCTTAACTTTGCGCTCGCTGCGTTCGCATATTCAAAATATACGGTACCCGTCAATTCCTGCGTTGACTTCGGTTTGCCTGTCGAAGTGTCATTCTGAATAAAGAACTGGAACGGGGTAGACGTTGCCGAAGTCCATGACTGAACGTTCGGCGCGAGGTATATAACCTCGGGAACGTAAAACTTCACATTCTGCATTGTCGGGTCGACAGCCGACGCCGACAACGGCGCAATAATCGTAAAGCACGAAAAAGTCAAAACAAAAGTTAAAATCAATGAAATAATATTAAATAGTTTTTTTCTTGCATTACGCATTAATATTACCTCCAAATATTGTAAAAATACATACATTTGAATTATATCAAAAATATACGCGACGTTCAATCTGTATTATGTTTATTAATTAATACGGGATATAAATTTATACACCCAATAAAGAAAAATGCTTGTTGATTATATATAATTTTTAAACAAAATGCCGACTAATGTCGGATAACATCTGTCGGCGAATATATTGCTATTTTTTTTTATTCAACCGTATAACCCGCGTCGGTAATTGCCTTTTTGATATCGGATTCGCTTGCATTTTCGAACGTAACGGAGCATGTTCCGTTAGCCGAATCGGCTTTTACTGCCGATACTCCGTCTGTTGCCGAGACTGCCTTTTCGACTCTTTTTTCACAGTGTGAACACATCATTCCCGATACTTTAAATACTTTTTCCATTTTATAACCTCCGTTTTGTTTTATTATTTATATTATACTTCATGCAATATAATTTTTCAACGACATATAAAATATTTTACGACACTGTTTGACAAATACTGCGGTTATGTAGTAGACTATACTTGAATAGATATGTTTTAGGTGTGATCGTATTGTATTATGTTGTCATGGATTTAGAGTGGAACAACGCGTATAATAAAGCCGTGAAAGCTTTTTTCAATGAAATAATTGAAATAGGAGCCGTAATGATTGACGAAAACATGGACGTTGTTGACACTTTTTCCGTTTTGATACGATCTCAGCTTTCAAAAAAATTAAGCGGGCGGGTAAAAGACCTGACGCACATTACAAACGAGGACATGTACGGCGGAGTCGGATTTGACCGTGCGCTGTCGGATTTTACGAAATGGCTCGGCGACAGGGAATGTGTTTTTATGTCGTGGGGTAATACAGATCTGCACGTTCTGCTTGAAAATCTTATATGCTTCTGCGATACGGATTATATCCCGTTTATCGGGTTTTATGCAGACGCGCAGAGATTCTGTCAGAATCATTTAAAACTCGACACAAATCAGCAGATCGGTCTTTCGGCGGCCGCCGCGCTGTTCGGTATCGACGTAAGCGAATTCTCGACCCACCGCGCGCTCGACGACAGCCTGCTTACATGGCGGTGTCTTAAAAAAGCGTATAATGAAGAGGAGGTTTCCTCGTATATTCACGAGTGCGACAGGAATTTCTACAAACGTCTTATGTTTAAAGCAAAGAACATAACGGACATTCACGACGAACGCATAGACAGGAGCAAAATGGTCTGTCCGTGCGCAGAGTGCCGTAATTATATGAAACGCATTACAGAGTGGCGCGTTGTCAATCAGGCGTTCAGAGCGACGTTTTACTGCAGGAACTGCAAAAAGAAATCGACTCTTTCCGTTCGCTACCGTGAGCATTTTGACCATATCGACGTTAAAAAAAGAATTATTGAAATAAATAACAAGCCCGAACAGGAACAGACGGAGGCAGACAATGAGAAGCAAAACTAAAAGAATACTGCTTATAGTTTTTATATGCGCGGTTTCGGTCGTTTGCGCGGGAGTTATAACTGCGGTCGGACTTTCGTTTGATCTGCTTTCGATATTCAAAAAAGCAGATAATACTCTCGTTTTGGGCGAAGCTGATTTTTCTTTTATGAAAACACAGGAAGATAAAACGCTCCTCGATATGCATTTTGTCCGTATTTCTCCGGATTCGGTTTCCGACATTCAGAAGTCCGACGACGAAATAAAAAACACGCTTTTGAACAGTATCGACGTTACGGCGACTCTGTCCGTCAACGGATTGATTATTGATATAAAAAAAGACGGCAAATACGTTACGTCCTCTGGACTTGACGAGATAAAATATCTGTCCGATTATGCAAACTCTAAGGGAATGTACGTTTATATCGGCGCGGATATTTCCGACGTTTTCAAGGGTGAAAGGTTTAAAACGGACGACGGTTATATTTCGCCGTTTAAGGATTATAACGTAAAAGGCGTTATATTAAACGGCGTGTCGGATTTTTATTCAAAGCATGTTACGGATGAAAAGAAGGCGGAGGCTTTTGATTCCGCCCTCGCTTCATTTACAAGGTTTTTAAACGACAGCTTTGGTTTTTCTTCGGGCATTTGCTTTGAGGCGAATACGGAGAATTCTGTCGTTGATAAATGGGTAAGTTCAAACTGCGCGGATATGTATTTCCCCGATATAACTTCGTCTATGAAGTCGTCGATTCCCGCCGGGGATATAATTTCGGCTTATGCTTCGCTTGCAAAAGAATATGACGCGAGAATTTACTGCGTTCTGCATAATGAAAAAACAGCGACGGGCGGAGATTGGACAGAGGACGACGAGATATACTCGCAGATACGCAGTGTTTATAATAACGGCACGCTGTCCGGAATCGTATATAACGACATAAACGCTTTGACTGAAAATAAAAAGAACAGCACCGTCAGCGCGTATTCGTATTTTAAAGGCTATAACGATATAGATATTACGGCTCTGAATATAACAAAGCTTCGTCTGTCGGACGATAAAAAATCGCTCGAATTCGAGGGGGTTACGAGCAGAAAAGAAAATGCTCTTTATATAAGAAACTCGGCGGACAGAGCCTGGTATGTTTTTTCAGCCGATAAGGACGGTATATTCAAAGCGGAAATTCCGCTGTCCGTCGGCAGAAATATTGTAAGAGTACGGCACATGAACGCAGGATATTCGTATGTTTTCGACGTGTGCGAGGATATTATAAAGGATACGAAAGTTACTTTATCCGAAAACAAAAAGAGCGTCACGTTAAGCTGTAACGCGTATAAGGACAGTTCGGTTTTCGCATTTATAAACGGCGAATACATTATGCTGACGGCTTCTTCGGCTGTTTCGGACGATAACAGATGCGAATTTACGGCTCAATACTCTCTCGGATTTAAGGGCGAGGCAGACGAATCCGACGTTTCGTTCTGCGGATATTTAAACGGTATTGCCGACGAGGTCATAAACGGCAAAAGCAGTACCGACGCTTATTCGGACAACGGGCTCGGCAGGCGCGATATGTGCGTAATTACAGCTGACAGAGCGGAGGTAACGCCCGCCGGTGAGAACTCCGATCTTTCCGTTCCGGAGACTACTCCGCAGCTTAAAAATACGTACGGGTATATAAATTCGACGAAGCTGTATGAAAACACATTTATGTACTGTCTTACTTCGGGTATAAAATTTAAAGCCGAAAACTCGGTTTATATTATTAACGGCTTTGTCCTGCCCGAAAATACGGTTTCTCTTACTTCCGCTTCGCTTGACGGTAATACGACTTCGATTACTTTTTCGCAGAATTTCAGAACGAGTACGCTCGTTTCGGTCGCTCCGCAGACATATAAAGAGGGTTACCTCGGACGCAAATATAATGTCGAAACCTGCGAGGGCGAGTATGTCGATATTAAATTCTATGACTCGCCGACTTGCTCGGGAACGTTTGATTTTTCGGCCGACCCGCTGTTTACGTCGTGCGAATGGCTGTCAGACAGTAACGGCGCGGTGATATTACGGCTTTATTTAAGAAAAAAAGGCGGATTTTACGGCTATTCAATGACTCCCGACGGCGACGCGGGAACAAAATTCGTATTCAAGCATAACGTTAAGGATATCTCAGCTTTAACCGTAATGATAGACCCCGGTCACGGCGGATTCGGCGATACGGGCACATATGCGTTCAATCGCAGCGTATATGAGGAGAAAATAACGTATTCTATAGCTTCTAAAGTAAAAAATATACTCGAAAGTAACGGAATCAAAACGGTTTTAACGAGGAATTCGGGTACGGGGCTTACGCTTGTTGACAGAGTTCTTACGGCTCGCAGTATGAATCCCGACGTATTTGTTTCGATTCACTGCGACGGCTCGTCCGACGCGTCGGCATACGGTACGCATACGTTTTATTACAGGAGTTATTCAAAGCTCCTTGCCGACTCAATACACACGCAGCTTGTCGGTATGTACAGAAATAATTATTATACGGACAAAACGAAAAGCGAGTATAACGGACTCGACCTCGGTACGCGGTTTTTCCCGTATGCCGTTACGAGAATAGAGGAGTGTCCGTCGGTTCTTGTAGAGTGCGGATATCTGACAAACGAGGGTAATATGAAAATTCTCGCTGACGAAACGGGGCAGACTCTCTATGCGACGGCGATAGCGCAGGGAATAGTAAACTATTTCTCGCAAAGATAATATAAAAACGCGGCTTCGGCGATGATTTGCGCCGAAGCCGTGAATTATATTTTGATTCATGTTTTTCTTAAATTCGTTTAATCATTACAATTCACCGTTTAAAAACGCGGTTTTGAACCACACGTCGCCGACGGTAAACGATTTGCCGCCCAGATAGGAGAGTATTCCCGAATCGGTTTTAAAATCAAAATCGAGCCTGTACGAATATAAAAATTGCTTTTTGTATCCGCCGTATTTTTTATTAACGGAGTTAGTTCCGTATTTTCCGTCGCCGAGAAGCGGATGACCTATCGAAGCCATGTGTGCGCGTATCTGGTGCGTCCTGCCGGTGAAAAGCTCGACTTCGAGAAGGCTTAATCCGTTTGACTCTGCGAGAACTTTATAGCCGGTTTTTGCGGTTTTTCCGTCCTCAACGGGGTGATCGTAAACAAAAACGCGGTTTTTCTGCTCGTTTTTAACCATATAGCTTTCGAGAATTCCCGATTTTTTCTTTAAATATCCGACGATTACACAGAGATACATTTTTTTTAATTCGCGGTTCTTAATCTTTTCGTTGAGAATTTTTAATGTCTGCGCGTTTTTTGCCGCTATGACAATACCGCCGGTGTTTCTGTCTATCCTGTTTGCAAGAGCGGGGGCGAACGAGTTTTCATTTTTGGGATCGTATTCGCCCTTTTCATAAAGATAACGCTGAACGCGGGTTATGAGAGTGTCGATGTACTCGCCGTTGTCGGGGTGGGAAAGTACACCCGCTTTTTTGTCGAGGAGCATTATATTATCGTCCTCGTAGACAATATTAAGCTGCTTCGGGGCTTTCATAAACGAATACGTATATTCGTTCTTTTCAAAGAATTCGTCGTTTATATACATATCGATAACGTCGTTTTCTTTAAGACGTGCCGAAATCTCGCTTTTTTTGCCGTTTAATTTAATGCGTTTAAGCCGTATGTATTTATACAGAAGATTTTTCGGCAGAAGCGGGGCTGTTTTTGTTATAAACGAATCGAGACGTTTGCCCGCGTCGTTTTTTGTTACGGTAAATGACCTCATAAATTCTAATTGTCTCCGTATATGAATTCTTTTAAAAGCTGTGTGTTTTTGTCAATATCGACCTCGAGAACCATCTGTCCTTTAATCGTCGCGTCGTTCCACGTTCCGTCTGCGGGAATCGACATCTGTTCGATATCGTACGAAAGATAGCTTATTATACTGCTTCTGTTTTTTACATTAACAATTATGTTTTTAAGGTCTGACTTCGTAAATCCGGTCTGAACCTTTTGAAGAACGTTAAGTCCCAACTCGTAAAGCTCTTTTACGTTTTTTGTTTTAAGCTTGTCGAAGAGGAGAGTTACAACCTCTCTCTGACGGCTTGTTCTTTGAAAATCTGAATCGCATTTTCTGATTCTCGCATACCACAGCGTCTGCTCGCCGTCGAGATGCACGTTTTCGCCGGGTTCCACTATGCAGTCGAATTTAGCCATTGCGGCGGCTTCAGCTTCTGAAACGTCTACGTCGATTCCGCCCAATTCGTTTACGATTTCGACGAAGATATCGAAATCGATCATGACGTAATTATCTATATCGACCTTAAAATTCGTTTCTATCGTATCTATAACAAGCTGGGCTCCTCCGTGAGAGCATGCGGCGTTGAGCTTTGCGGTCGTATAATCCGGTATGTCTACCCACATATCTCTTAAAAAAGAAGTCAGCTTGATTTTCTTATGCTTTGAATCGAGACTGACGAGCATCATCGAATCGGAACGTGACTTGCCGGTACCCTCGTCGTCGTCAAGTCCGATTATAAGTATATTGAGAACGTCGTCGGAATGATAAAGCTCGGACTGCGGAATATATTTATTCACATTGTCGTATGCGGTATAATTTATCGAGTCGAGAATATGATTTACATGGTAGGACAGATATCCTCCCGCACCGATTACGCACGCGAGAAAAACGCATAATACGGATAAAAAAACTTTTTTTACCTTGCTTCTGCGCCGTCTTTTCTTTTTCATCTGCGCGTCGCTCGGACGTGTTCTTTTCTGCGGATACGGTTCTCTGTAATAAGGACTTTGCGCGGGCGACGTGACCTTTTTCGGAACCTCGCGGTTTTGCGCGGGGGCGTAGTCGCGTATGAAATTATAGTCGATATCGTCGTCATCCTTTACGAATCTGCCGTCGCCGGGCGTCGTATAGTCGTTTACGGAGTCCGAGTCGTTATAACAGTAATCGTTTTCGTCGGAGTCGTTTGCGTTGTTATTTGAAAACGGATTGTAATTGTCGTCGTTTTGATATTTCATATTTATAAATCACCGTTGAAAAATTGTTTGCATAAAACTGCAATATACAGTATAACGCAAATATCCCGTTAAAACAATATTTTCAAAAAAATTTAAGAAAAACTTATAAATAAATGCGAATTACGGTTGTATTTTTCGGAAACAGATGGTATAATATCAACGATTATGGTATGTAGGTTTCGACTTCATTTCAAACAGGAGAGTAATGCAAATGGAAAATGTAAAGACATTCTCTATCTCTAAAGAAGACTTTTTGCTTGACGGCGAGCCGTTCAGAATTTTGTCCGGCTCAGTTCATTATTTCAGAATACCCAGAGCATACTGGAAAGACAGACTGCTCAAAATGAAAGCCTGCGGTTTTAACACCGTCGATATCCCCGTTGCATGGAACTGCCATCAGAAGGACGAGGAGACTTTCGATTTCTCCGAGCAGAACGATCTTGAGGCTTTTATCGAGCTTACGGCGGAGCTTGGCTTTTACGCTGTCGTAAGACCCGGTCCGTACATGGGACTTGACTGGGAGTTCGGCGGATTCCCGTGGTGGTTCTTAAAATACGACGACCTCGATGTTCGCTGTATGAACGAGCGTTATCTCGGTTTTGTCGACAGATATTTTGACGAGCTTATTCCGAGACTTGCGTCCCATCAGATAACAAAGGGCGGAAACATTATTCTCGTTCAGGTTGAAAACGAATACGGCAGCTACGGCGACGATAATGAGTACATGAAATACATAGCCGACGGCATCAGGAACAGAGGTATCGAGGTTCCTCTCTTTACTGCCGACGGTACGGACGATCATATGCTTTTAAACGGCGGAGTCGACGGAATTTATAAGGCTGTTAAATTCGGTGCGAACGGCGAGAGACATTTTGACGCTCTTAAATATTTCCAGCCCGAGGGACCGCTTTTCTGTTCCGAATTCTGGAACGGATGGTACGACGAGTGGGAGTACAAGCATTATCAGCGTGCGCCCAAGGACGCGGCTGTCGCAATGAGCCGTACACTTAAATGCGGAGCGAGTCTTAATACTTATATGTTCTGCGGCGGAACGAACTTCGGTTTCATGAACGGTGCAAACTGCGATTATGAGTATAAGAGCGTAACATCCAGCTACGATAATGACGCACTTCTTACGGAGAGCGGAGCCTATACTAAGAAATATAAGCTTATGAAAGAGCTTCTTTCCAAATACACGGAGATTCCTGCGGATATAGCAATGGAACCCGAGGTTCAGAAGGTAAGATACGGCAAGGTTCAGTTCACGCATTTTGCAAACCTGTTTGACAATCTCGACGTTCTTTCGATTCCCGTACGTTCGAAGAATCCCATGCCCATGGAGAAGTACGGTCAGGGCTACGGACTCATTCTTTACAGAAAGATGGTAAAGGGTCCCCGCGACTACATGCCTCTTGTTATAAACGAAGTACACGACAGGGCAAAGATTTATCTTTATAATAAATTCTATGCAGACCAGAACAGAAACGATGAACCTTCTGTAGTAGAGGTTCGCGTTCCCGAAGAGGGTCTCGATCTCTCGATACTTGTAGAGAATATGGGACGCGTCAGCTTCGGTCATAAGCTCCGCGACCCCAAGGGTATTACGCAGAATGTAAGACTCGGTCAGACGTTCGTATATAACTGGGACGTTTATCCGCTTCCTCTTGATGATATTTCCGAGATAAACTACACTCCCGCTGATACGTTCGAATATAAAGAACAGCCCCAGTTCCTCAAGGCGCAGTTTATTATTGAAGAGGATCCGTGCGATACGTTTATTAAGCTTCCCGAGCTCAATAAGGGCTTTATATTCATAAACGGCAAGCCTTTGAGCAGATACTGGGAGAAGGGACCGCAGAGATCCGCATATCTTCCCGCATGCAGACTTCAGAAGGGCATTAACGAAATCGCTGTTCTTGAACTCGACGGATATAAGACCAAAAAGCCTTATATACTTCTTGATAAAGAACCCGATTTAGGCTGATCATAAATAACGGCGGACGGTGAGAATTCATCGTCCGTTTTTTACAGTCATAAATAAAAAATCAAGGACTTCGTTTAATTTGAGCGAAGTCCTTATTGCTTGTATTTACGGATTTTCAGCCGCAGACTTTCCATCAGACTCGGAAGAAGCGAGCATGTGTTCGTTTCTTCTCCTCATAAGCTCCTCCTGTATGGGAACAAGCTTTTTCTTTGAGAGAGGATAAATTATTGTAAGTATTAAAATAAGAGAGTAAACGACTGCGGGAACTATCGTGCATATTCTGTAAATGTTGTGTCCGACGGTTCCTTTAGCCGTAGATACGGTGTCCTTGACCTTATCGGAATATCCGGTCTTTTTAAGAAGCTGCATTCCGCCCGAGTCTGCGACAGTCTGTCCGAGTTTTCTCGAGAATGTATAAACGGCGTAAATCGCGCTCTCGTTCTTTGTATGAGTTACATACTCCTGATAGTCGATAACGTCCATAACGATAGCCCAGTTCGTAATACTCATGAACGAGTATCCGAGTCCCGTAAGAGCCTGCATTACGAAGTATACGGGAGCGGAGGGGAGGAATACCGCGTTGAAAATGCTTGCGAGTGAAGCGAGGGTAAGTCCGAATACGCAAAGCTCTTTCTTACCGAATTTTTCGACAAGCTTCGGAACAAACAGAATAAGAGCCGCCATGGGCGCGTATGTGCAAAGCGTGTTTACGACCGAGAGGTCGGAGTTGCCGAAATAGTTTTTGAAAAGATACTGGTTAAACGAGCCGTACTGTAACAGACCGCTGATTAATATTCCGGAAACGGTAACGGTGAGGAACGGAATGCTTTTAAAGAGCGAGCCGTATGTGAGTTTAACGTCGATCTTCTTTTTCTCTGTCGGGGATTTAACGCGTTCTTTCGTCGACTTGTAGCAGACGAGATACATTATCGCCGATACTACGCCGAAAAATACCGCGAGATAAAACGCTTTTGTCCCGTTGAAAGAAGAAGAAACCGTAGCTCCCGACGCGTCCTTTACCTTATCGTAAATAATCATCTGACCGATAAGTGTTACGGGAGCGCCGCCGACTCCGCCGCCGATTGAACGGAAAGTCGACAGGAGAGTTCTGCCCTTGGGATCGTCGGTTATTACGGACGCGAGCGAGCCGTACGGGATGTTCATTCCCGTATAGAGCATGCCGAATGCCGTATACGTTATGTATGCGAATATGAGCAGAACAATGTAGCTGCTTATGAATTTATTGATTTCAAGGAAGCAGAGAATCGTGGAAATTCCGAGCGGGATTGAAACAAATTTAATGTAGGGTCTGAATTTACCCTGCGGTTTCGGTGCGCGAGAATCGACGATAAGTCCCCACAGCGGGTCGTTGATCGCATCCCACAGACGGGTTGCGAGGAAGAGAACCGTAATGTCGTTGTAAACTTTTGCGGCGTCATAGCCGACCATGAGGCTGTCCGTGTAGAAAACTTTCAGATACGTTGAAATGAAAGTCAGCACGAGCAGATTTCCTATGTCTCCGAACATGTAGCCGAGTCCCTCGCGTATGCCTATCGCGTTGGGATGCTTCATGGCGGGAGGCGTTGGAATTTTTTTGCTTTTCATACATATACCTCCGAAGTGTTGAAGAAAAATAAAAGTGCTTTTATATTCTATATTTTTTTTATGCGTATGTCAATTGATTTCGTGTAAATTTACATTTTAAACTTGATATGTATTTTTATATTTGTTAAAATTAAGAAAAAGGAGTTGATATACTGTGAGCAGTAAGCCTATTTTTGCCGTAATGTACGACTTTGACAGAACTTTGTGTCCCAAGGATATGCAGGAATATCAGTTTATTCCGTCGCTCGGAATGAAAGCCGAGGATTTCTGGAGTGTTGCAAACAACTATGCGTATGAGCATAATATGGATAAAATAAACGCTTACATGTATATAATGATAAAAAAATCAAGGGAATTGGGGCTCGGTCTGACGAGAGATAAAATAGTCGGGTGCGGTAAAAATATTGAGCTTTTTCCGGGAGTCGCAGAGTGGTTCAGCCGTCTTAATAAATTCGGAGAAGATCACGGCGTACAGGTCGAGCATTACGTCCTTTCATCGGGACTTAAAGAGATAATCGAGGGTTCTGCTATCGGAAAGTGTTTTAAGCAGATATATGCAAGCGAGTTTTTATATGACGACTCGGGAAACGCGGTTTTTTCAAAATCGGTCGTAAATTACACGTCCAAAACACAGTTCGTTTACAGAATCAACAAGGGCGTTTTTGACGTATCGAACGATTATGATTTAAACCGTTCCACGCTCGAAAGCGACAGGAGAGTACCGTTTCAGAATATGCTCTACATAGGCGACGGACTCTCGGATGTTCCGTGTATGAAGATGGTTAAAGCGTACGGCGGACATTCCATTGCCGTATATAAGGACGACGCGGGAAAGAGACTTGTTGACGATCTTTTGTATCATGACAGGGTCGACTATATTTATCCGACCGATTATACCGAGAATTCGGGAATAGATCTGACCGTTAAAAATATGATACGTATTGCTGCCGTCGAGCATAAATTAAGTACGGAACATTCCCGTCAGTGCACTCTTATAAATAAAATAATATAATTATTAAATATTTGTTGCAGTAATTTTTTGTTTGATGTATAATATTTGCGGAAATTTTAAATTTGGAGGGGCTAATATGGCTTTACCTGTTGCATTGCAGTTTTATTCGGTACGTGACGAGGCTGAAAAGGATTTCTTCGGCACTCTTGAAAAAATAAAGGAAATGGGATATCAGGGCGTTGAATTTGCCGGACTTTTCGGACATTCGCCCGCTCAAATCAAAAAAGAGTGCGAGCGTATCGGAATTACCCCTATTTCGGCTCACGTACCTCTTGACGATATGATCGCGGACATTGAGGGTACTGTTAAGGCGTATAAGGAAATAGGATGCGAATATATCGCCGTTCCGTACGTTACCGAGGAACGCAGACCCGGCGCGGAAAAATTTGACGAAACCGTAGAATACATTAAGAAGATAGGCGAAGAGTGTAATAAAAACGATATGACTCTGCTTTATCACAATCACGATTTCGAATTCAAGAAAATCGACGGTGAATATGGTCTTGACATGCTTTACAGACTTGTAAGCGCTGACCTTTTAAAGACAGAGCTTGACGTTTGCTGGGTAAATGTCGGAGGCGAGGATCCTGCGAATTTCGTTCTAAAATATTCCGGCAGAGCTCCCGTCGTTCATCTTAAAGATTTTGTTATGAAAGGCAAGGACAAGCCTAAGAAACTGTACGACCTTATCGGTATCGACGATGAATCGGGCGAAAAAGAGGACGAGGATGCATTCAGCTTCAAGCCCGTAGGTTACGGCGTACAGGACATGCCCTCGATTCTCGACGCTTCCGTTAAAGCGGGCGCAGAGTGGGTTGTAGTTGAACAGGATCAGCCCGACAAAGGAAACACTCCCATGAACGCGGCGAAAATGAGCAGAGAATATCTTAAAAAAATAGGCTGGTAATAAAAGTTCGGAGGATATTGTAAATTATGAAAAAAGATTCATGCAGAATGGCTGTTATCGGTCTGGGCGGACGCGGTCACAGTATGATGGAGGTTCTCATGAACGTTCCGGGCGTTCATGTCGTTGCCGTGTGCGACGTTATAGAGGAGAGGCTTGACGCGGGACTGAAAACCGCGAAAGCCCGCTGTGCAGAGGGATACGACGTTCACGCGTACACTGACTATCATGAAATGCTCGAAATCGAAGAGCTTGACGGCGTATATGTTGCAACTACATGGATTACACATATTCCTATTTCTGTCGATTGTATGAAAGCGGGAGTAAACGTCGGCGTTGAGGTCGGCGGTGCGGCTTCGATTGAGGAATGTCGGTCGCTTGTCAGAGCCTCACAGGAGACAGGCAGGTTCTGTATGCTCATGGAGAACTGCTGTTATGACCGAAAAGAAATGGCAGTTTATAACATGGTCAAGCAAGGTATTTTCGGTGAGATCGTTCACTGCGAGGGCGGTTACCGTCACGATTTAAGAGACGAAATCGTTTTAGGCAGAGAAAACAAGCACGGCAGACTCGTTAACTTCATGCACAGGAACGGCGAGCTTTACCCCACACATGAGATAGGACCTATCGCAAAGCTTCTTAAAATTAATAAAGGAAACAGATTCGTTTCTCTTGTTTCCGTTGCAAGTAAGCAGAGAGGTCTTAATGAATGGATTAAGAATGTAAAGGGTGAGGACTACGACCTTTACGGATATGATTTTAAGTGCGGAGATGTTGTTACGACCATTCTTAAATGCGCAAACGGCGAAACAGTGACGATCAATCACGACTGCTCACTCCCGAGGCCGTATTCGCGCGAATATACGGTTCAGGGTACAAAAGCCGTGTTTAAAGAAGCTCCCGACGACGGAAACGGCAGTATATATATCGACGGAGTTTCCCCGCAGCACAAGTGGGAGGATTTCAACGAGAAATATGCGGACAAATATCTCCATCCGCTTTGGAAGAAATACGACGCGGAGAAAATTAAAGCGGGTCACGGCGGAATGGATTATCTTATTCTTCTCGCTTTTGCAGACAGTATTATGAATGAAACGAAGCCCCCCATTGATACGATAGACACCGCAACATGGATGGTTATTACCGCGCTTTCCGAGCAGAGCGTTGCTTTAGGCGGTACGGCGGTCGCATTTCCTGACTTTACGAACGGAATGTGGATAAGCAGAGATAACGACTTTGACAGAAACGATATCTGTCTTGACGATATCTGCGAAGAATGCTTTTAATTTCGGAGGATAATAAATGAGTTATTATATAGGCGTCGACGGAGGCGGAACAAAAACCGCATATGCATTGTTTGACGAAAATAAAAATATGCTTTCCGTTGTTAAGACAAAGGGAAGCAATCACGAGAATTTAGAAGGTTCGTTCGAGGAGGCATGTGATATCCTTATGGAGGGTATCACAAATCTTCTTTTGGAAAATAAGCTGAAGCTCAGCGATATAGACGGAATCCTTATGGGGCTTGCGGGTATCGATCATCAGTTTCAGCATGACGCTATGTTCTCGATTCTTTCGAATCAGGGTCTTAAAAATTTTGAAATTTACAACGACGGTTTTATTGTGACAAAGGCGGGTTCGCCCGACGGAACCGGCATAGGCTACAACTGCGGAACGGGTACTTGCTGTAACTCAATTGATTCGAGAGGAAATATGCTCCAGGTCGGCGGCTTCGGCGAGCTTTCCGGCGACAGCGGAAACGGATACTGGATAGCCGAACGCGCGTTCAGAATAGTTTATTTTGACGTTGTATTACAGGCGCAGAAATCGCTTCTTACAAAGCTTTTCTTTGAGAAATTCGGCGTTAACGATAAGGACGGAGTTCTCTCGATTATCCCTAAATTCGAAAACGAGAATACTAAGGACGAGATTTGCAGAGGACTTACCGATATATTCTTCGAGGCTTCGTTTATGGGCGATAAACCCGTATTAAAAGTTATCGACGAAATGGCTCAAACGGGTTCGGATTTTATCTGCGCGCATTTAAAACAGCAGGTGTTTGATACCGATGTCGTAAATGTTATTCTCTCCGGTTCAATGCATGTAAAGCTCCCCAACGATATTTACGTAAACGCCCTGAAGGAGAAGTGCGAGGCAAAGTCGGGCAGAAAGCTTAACTTTATTAAGCTTAACGCCGCGCCCGTTACCGGATGTATCAACTGGCTTCTGGAAAGGGAATAATGCAGGCAAAAATATTCGAAAGGATTGATATATATGAAAGAAATTAATGTAACCGTTATCGGTTCGGGAAGTACGTATTGTCCCGAGCTTGTTGACGGCTTCATTAAAAGACAGGAGTCTCTCAAAATCAAGAGACTTGTATTAATGGACATTGACGACAGAAAGAGAACTATCGTCGGAAGCCTCTGCGAGAGAATGATTAAAAAAGCGGGTATGGATACGGAAGTTATCATGACCGATGATCTCGACGCGTCTCTTGCCGGCGCGGATTTCGTCGTTACTCAGATAAGAGTCGGCAAGCTTCACTGCCGTTATCTCGACGAAACCATACCCATTAAGTACGGTCTTATCGGACAGGAAACTACGGGTATCGGCGGATTCTTTAAGGCGTTGAGAACCATCCCCGTTATCGGAAACATCTGCAAAAAGATGGAGGAGATTTGCCCCGACGCTTGGCTTATTAATTTTACGAATCCCTCGGGTATCGTTACCGACTTCGTTCTTAACAATACAAAAGTTAAGTGCATGGGTCTGTGCAACGTTCCCATCGATATGATAGACGACGCTAAAGAGGCTGTCGGTCAGGACGCAGAGATTACATATCTCGGACTCAACCATTTAAGCTGGATTACCTCCGTAAAAAAGGACGGCAAGGAGTGCCTTTACGATCTGTTCGACGAGGGCTACGCTCCCAAGGTTATGGCTAACATTCACGACGACGGTTTTGACGTTGAGTGCCTTAAAGCTGTCGGCGGTATTCCGTCATCATATTTACAGTATTACTATTGCAGAGACGCTAAGGTTAAGCATCTTAAAGAGGATCTCAAGTGCCGTGCACAGGTTTGTATGGAGATTGAGGAGCAGCTTCTTAAAATGTATCAGGATGAAGAGCTTTGCGTAAAGCCCGCGCTTCTTGATAAGAGAGGCGGACATAAGTATTCGCTTGCGGCTTGCTCGCTTATAGATTCGATAGCAAACGACAAGAACGATGTTCACGTTGTCAATATTCTTAATAACGGTACTCTTCCGTTTATGGATGACGACGATGTAGTCGAGATTGCGGCTGTTATCGGCAAGGACGGAGCAAAGCCCGTACCCGTAAGCCATACGTGGACAAGACATATGGAGGGGCTTATGAAGGTCGTTAAGGAGTATGAGAAGTACACCGTTATCGCGGCTATGAACGGCGACGATGAGGCGGCTCTCAACGCACTGATGATTCACCCTCTTGTCGGAGACTACGACAGAGCGTTTAAGTGCTACTATGAGATGAAACAGGCTCACATGGAGTATCTTCCTCAGTTCTGGAGAAAAGACGATAAAACTAAATATTAAAATACGGGGATTGCGGTAATTCCCGCAGAAAACTGCGATTCCGACGAACTTTCGGGGTCGCGGTTTTTTATAAATAAAATTTAGCAGTAATTAATTATGAGAAAAAATTTCGGAGCTAAGCCGGTACGGCTTTTGCGGACGGTAATAAACTTAAATAAAATGCCCGATTCCGTGCGGTGTGAATTCACTGCCCGGAATACTTGAGAGGAAGATGTACTGTGAATAAATCCCTTAAAACAATTCAGACGTTATCAAAAATCGGAAAGATTTTGAGCAAAATTGCCTTTGTATTTAATATAGTTTTATTTTGTGTTTTTATATTGGGACTGGTTGCAATGCTTTGGGGAATTACATCTTTAACCATAGACGGCACGGATATCGCTTCTTTGCTTGAAAAAGCGGCGGATGTCAGTGTAGCCTCTTTATATTCCGCTGCAATAACAGGCATGATTTCAACTGCGGGCGGTATTTTCATGTCAAAAACCGCTTTGAATTATTTTAAACGCGAACTGAACGACGGAACTCCGTTTACAGTTGACGGCGCAGATCAGATGCTGAAATTCGGAATAATAACTCTTTGTGTTTCTTTCGGAACGCAATTGATTGCAAATATAGCCAATATGATTACCGCAAGCGTTATGTCGGGCGTAAAGACCGAAAATATAAACAATTCCGAATGTATGATAATAGGCGTAATGTTTATATTCATGTCGTTTGTGTGCAAATACGGCGCGGAAGTTCTGAACGAAAAAAATAATGCGTCGGCTTTTGCTGTGAATACGGATTCTGCCGGACTTAATACAAATATCCCCGTCATAAGTTCGAATGTCACCGCCGAAAACTTCAATGTGACCGACGAAACGGTAACTTTCCCCGTTACGGACGTTAACGCCGGAGATAAAAAGACTTCGGACAAAGAAAATGACGGTTGACATTTTACGTTATTTGATATAATATAATAACGTTGTGCGGGTATGGTGGAATTGGCAGACACGCAGGATTTAGGTTCCTGTGCCGACGGCATGCAGGTTCGACCCCTGTTACCCGCACCAAGATACAAAAAAAGACTCAGTCCCTGGCGGATTGAGTCTTTTTTAATAAAAATGTTTAAGGTTTTTCTTCGGCGAAATTTTCGTCGTTTTCTTTTTCGCCCTTTGAAACGTCGAACCAGAAACGAACGCCGTCGGGCATGTTTTCGACTCCGTAGGCGTGACCGTGAAGCTTTTGAATCGCGGCTACGATTGCGAGTCCGAGTCCGAAACGTCCCTGCGAGCGGGAGAGTGATTTATCCGCGCGGTAAAAGCTGTTCCAAATCTTATCTATATCCTTTTGAGCGATATTGTCGCCGGTATTATAAATATAGACTCTGTATTTGTCGCCGAAATCTTCTGCCGAAGCGGAAATTATGTTTTCATTTTTTACGTGTGAAACAGCGTTCGAAAGATAATTGTTAACGACGGTTGATAAAATGAACGAATCACCGCGGGCAATGAAGCTTTCGTTTATTTCGTTGCTTGTCGAAATACCCTTATCTTTAAGAATTTTTGAATTTCTGTCGAACCATTCGCCTATAAGCTGTTTTAAATTGAAGTTTTCGTACATCAGCTGATACGCGCCCGACTCGTATTTTGTTATATCAAGAAGCTTCATCGTCAGATCGTTCATTCTGCCCGTTTCGTCGATGATTGTACGGCAGTATTTTTTAGCCATTTCGGGGTCGTTGTCAAGATAGTATTCGAGTCCCTCGGCGTAACCCTGTATAATCGCAATCGGCGTTTTAAGCTCATGCGATATACCCGAGATAAATACCTCTCTCAACTGATCTATGGTTCTTTCGTTTTCGATGTCTTTCTGGAGTTTTTCGTTCTTGTTCCGAATATCGATAAGCGAATTTTCAAGCGAATCCGACATTTCGTTTATACTTTCGGCAAGCTGTGAAATTTCAAGAACGTTGCTCTGCGGACACTTCTGTGAGAAATCGAGGTTTGCAATTCGTTTCGTAACGTTGTTCATCTTTATCAGAGGTTTTGTGAATTTCCTCAGATAAGTAAACGTTGTAAGCATGATTGCAAAAAGAGAGACCGTGCATAAAACCGATATAAATATAAACGCAAGCTTAGCCGACTGGTCGAATGCGCTCTTTTGTTTATAAACCTTGATGGTATCTCCGCTCGCTGCAGTTTTGACAAAAACAAGATAGTCGATTCCCGTTTCCTCGTCCCTTTGAGTTTCGAAATGATATCCGTTGTTTGTGTTGTATGTATCGATATCCGTTGTCGTATAGTGACGTATGTACTCGTCCGGAATTGCGTCTGCATCGTCGTAAGGCGGGCTGCCCTGTACGCCGTTATACGCTGTGGAGTAAACGAGCTTGCCGTTCTTGTTGAAAATTTCAATCTTGACTTCGTGCGTCTGTTCAATATTGTCGAGATTTTTTGTAAAGTCATCAAGGTTTGTGCTTGAATACAAAGCGTCGACCTCATCCGCACCCTGCCATGAAATAACGCCCGCGTTGAGCATATAAATAATATCTATGCTCTTATATGAAGCGTATATTATTCCGACAAGAAAGATAAGAACGATAATCGAAATACTTCTGTTGAGTTTTCTGTTTATAGTCGGTTTGCGTTTGCGAATTTTTTTTCGGCTCATTATCAGTCGCCCTCGATTTTATATCCTGTGCCGTAAATGGTTTTTATATGTTTTGATCCCCACTCGCCGAGCTTTGTGCGCAGTCTTGCAACATGAGAGTCGACGGTTCGCATATCTCCGTCGAAATCATAGCCCCAAATATCGTCGAGAAGCTGTTCTCTTGAGAATACACGGCTCTGCGCGGTAAGGAATTTTAATAAAATACTGTACTCTTTAAGCGTCAGCGTTACGGGTTTGCCGTCAAGTCTGACCTCGTGAGCCGAAGCGTCGAGTTTTAAGTTATCGAGAGTAAATATATTGGAATTATTAACTGCATTTTCTCTTTTCAGCAGTGCGGCGACGCGTTTCATAAGTACGGACGGACTGCACGGCTTTGTAACATAATCGTCCGCGCCTGCGTCAAATCCGGTTAATTCGTCGAACTCCTGATTTCTTGCGGTGAGCATAATAATGGGAACGGATGACGTTTCCCTTATCTTTCTGCAAACCTCCCAGCCGTCGATGTTCGGCATCATAATGTCGAGAATCAGCAGAACTGTGTCGGGGTTTTCGTTAAAAAGCGAGAGAGCTTCTTCTCCGTCCATTGCGGGGATGGGCTGATAACCCTCTCTCGTAAGATAATCGCATACGAGGTTTCTCAATAATTCCTCGTCGTCGGCAACTATAATTTTTTTCACAGTCGGTCATCCTTTCTCTGAAAATTGTATATTTTAAAAATGATATTTTTCGAATATTTTAGTCCGTTTGATCAGCGGAGGTAAAAGAAGCGCGCCTATTGAACAGACGACAATTTCGCCCGCCGCCACTTCGAGAGCGGAAATAAAAAACAGCTGAGCGGTTCTCGAAGGGTCGAGATACCAGATTTCAAGTCCGACAATAACCGCATTAAACAGCGCGCTGAAAAGCGGAACCGAAATCGGAAATTTTTTTATTTTTAACTTAGGCGTAAAATAGATACATACCGCGGCAAGCAGGGTAGCCAAGCTTCCCGCGATAATGTCGATCCACCCGAGTGTACTCGACAGGTTTGATATAATACAGCCTATCGTAAGTCCCGGTATTGCCGCAGGAGTATACAGCGCGAACACGCACATTATTTCCGACAGTCTGAACTGTACGGCGTTAAATGCGAGTCCGGCCGCGGCGGACAGATACGTCAAAGCCACGTACATCGCGGCGATAACGCCCGCCTGCGTTAAAAACAAAACGGTTTTTTTTGTGTTTTTTTTGCTATTCATTTTTTGTCTCCTTAGTTTTGATTTGAGAGCGGAAATGTATGAATTTATCCGTTCTCGGTCAGGATGGTTACGAACTGACCGAAGAAAAAATCTTCACATTAATGATACCAAATAATCGACATTAAGTCAATCGAAATAAACTTTATTATAAAAAATAGTATTTGAAATATTTAATAGTATGTGTTACAATTATATTGAAAAGTTATATAAGGAGGAATCTGCTGTGGAACGCAGAAGAAAAAAAATATATTTTACAGTCGTTGCAATCCTTGTTCTTACCGTTACCGCCGCCGCAGTATGGTTTCTTGTTTCCAACGTAAAAGCAGGGTCGATAAACGTCGATCTGCCTGATATTACAAAAAATCAGACTACGCAGAGTCAGACTTCGGTTCAGCCCGCTGTTCCCACCGTTACGGTTCCGCCCGTGACTCAGCCTCCCGTTACATCTCCGCCCGTAACTGAGCCGACGAAACCTGCCGTTACGGTAACCAGTCCTTATACTACGGGATTTTTTAATGTCGTTACGGAGAATACCGTGTCGGACGACGATTCGCTCGCGGGGCTTACCGGTGAGTCGCTGAAGCTCGGTAAAATCATTCTCGCCGCCGGATTCAGATACGATAAGAATCAGGGCATTTTCTATTCGGATACTCAGTCGTGGCAGAGAAAGTTCGGCTACACTTCGGTGTATGACGCGATGGCGAGCGTCGGAGGAATGTATTACGATACGATAAGACTTAAATTTACATACGGAGAACACGATTATATGTTCCAGCTGTGGAAGGGCAGATACGGAATTACGACCGGCGCGGAAATGGGACTTTATTATAAGGAAAAAGGCGCGTCGGATAAATTCTATAAATGCGTGCCCGACAGCGAAATGATCGTCATGTCTTTCGCGCTGTACAGAAACGACGAGCTCTACATGACTCGAGGACCCGAAAGGCACTGGTGGCTTACCGGATTTAAGCTTTTTGATGTGGCTTCGCCTGAAGAGCTGACTATGCACTGCACGTATTTTATGGAGAATACCGAAATGGCAGACGAACTCGAAAAATCGATTATTGACTACGGATTTATAAAAAATGTAAACTATCAAAGAGTTCAGAACAGAATAACCGTTGTTTGGAATTAAATGAAATGAACGAGCTGTATTTAATCGGTACAGCTCGTTTTTATAATATTATTTAATTATTTTTTCACCGTCAAATGCGAAAATTCCTCTGCCGAAACCTGTTTGTCTGCCTTTGCTCATCCAGTCGGCGTACGCTTTTCTCATAGAATTGTCGCGTGGAAGCTTTCTCGGCGGGAGGTCTGCGTATTTTCCGAATACGCGCCACGCGTCATAGAATTTATCTCTTTTCTCCGATTCTATAATTACAAAATCGTCGATAAATCTTAATATGTTGCTCTTTTCGGGCAGAAATTTTTTCTGTTCGGGATAAAGAAGCCATGAGCTGCACTCGAAAACAACCTTGCCGTCGGGATAAAGATGCTTGAAATGCTCATATGCTTTTTTGTATGAATCGAAGCGTACTTCGTCGGAAATCGGAACTCCCGAGGACGGAATATGAAAATTGATTGTGATATCGCCCTTTTTTATAGTTTTTCCGTCGGAGAATGTGTATTCCTTGAATCCGAAATCCGAAACCTCATATTCGAATCTGCCCAAAGATATGGTTTCCGCATTTAAAATGCCGTTATACCATGTAAGAACGAATGTGCCGGGGACTTCCTTGCACTCTATACACTCATTGAGCTTGCATCTTATATCGTCCATGGTATCATAAAATATATTCTCGCCGAGACCTTTTTTATCGTAAATTTCCTTTGAATAGGGAAGAGCGAGAATCAGAAAAAAGAGACAGAGCGTATACTTATCCTCATTATACTTTTTTGATATTTCGAATATTTTGTCCTGTGTCGAACCGAGTCCGTTTGACGTGTCGGCAAAGTAATTGTTTATAATAGACTCCATATCGGCTTCGAAATATTTATCTGTCTGTGATTTTTCGAACAGTCTGTCTATTTCATGTACTGCAGATTCGGGATAGTCGTATCTTTTTATAAAGTCGTCAATAAATTCTGTCTTAATCATTAAAATTCTCCGGTATTATTTAAAATATCCAACAATAAAATGTGTCTTGTCGCAGAAGTCCTCAAGATTGTCATATGAGACAGGGTAGTTTCTTCTGTTAGAGCGGTTATAAACAATGATTTTGCCGTCTCTGTTTTCGATGCATACGGTGTGAAGCGACGATGCCATCGGAACGCCGTTCCAAAAGGCGACAATACCGTACTTCTGTCCTTTAAACGTCGATTTGAAAACGTCGAATTTTCTCGTATGCTGAACCGTAACGTTATGGTTTCTGAAAAATTTAATAAGCTTGTTCGGGTCGGTGCCGAAAAAGCCCAGGCATATAGAGCCGTAAGGGTAGATTTCACGTGCGATTCCCGGCAGGGGGATTATTTTTTCCGAGCTTATCATAAGAAAATTATACACTGCGATAATCTCGCATCCGTTCCAGCTCATGGGCATTATGCCGTAGCGCATTTTGCTTATCTCTCCGACGCCCTGACCGTTTACTGTGCCGTCGGGAAGAGTTATGCCGATATTCTTTTTATAATTAAATTTTTCTATCATTTATACCACCGATATAAAGTATATCATGAGTTAATAAAAAACACAAGTTGACAATATTATAATTTGACTATATAATTTAATCATGTAATTTATCGATATTCCGGAGCGCGTTTTATGGCTAAAAGAAAAAAGACAAGAAAAAGAAATAACGGCTTTTCGAAAAATAAAAAAGTTATTCTGACGGTTTTTATACTGTTTGCTGTCATAGTCGGTACATCTGCGGTCATGAGGTATGTTATGCCGACGGAGAGTTCGCACTATATCGTTCCATCGGAGTCGAGCGCGGGCAAGCTTTATCTTACCGCGCACAGGGGACTGTCCGCAGTTGCTCCGGAAAATACGCTCCCTGCGTTTGAAGCTGCGGGGCAGGCGGGATATTTTGCATGCGAGTTTGATATTCATGAGACAAAGGACGGCAAGTGGGCGGTCATGCACAACGAGGATATTTCGGACATGACAGACTCGACGGGAAATATCAGTCTTTATACATATGACGAACTTCTGAAGTTCAATATAGACGCAGGCAATAACATTAAAAATTTTTCATCACTTAAAATCCCCGAATTGTCCGAAGCCCTCGATATCTGCAAAAAATATTCAATGCGTGCATGTATTGAAATAAAGAGCGGACGTGAGGAATCGCTCGACGGAGTTCTTAAAATGATAAAAGACAGCGGAGCTGACGCTGAAATTATATCGTTTAATTTTGATTATCTAACGTACATCCGTCGAAATGACCCGGATATCAGATTGATGTATCTCGTTTCGGGGATGGATAAGGATACGATATCAAAATGCAGGGACGCGGGAAATATCGGAGTCGCTTTCAGATTCAACGCGTTCGGCGACTTGTTTAAGGTTAAGAAGATAAAAGAAGCCGGACTTGAATGCTCCGTTTGGACGGTGGACAGTGTTTTCGAGGCAGATATATGCCGATTGTTTAAAATAGACAGAATAACGACAAATAGAATACTGCCGTAACAAAGTTGTACCGCCGGGAAAGAATCCAGGCGGTTTTTAATAAATATCGAAATCGATTTCTTACAAAAAATACACTATTTTATTGTATTATTACTTGCAATTCTTGTAAATACTGTTTATGGTTATATTGTAACGACAATATATAACGTTTTGCCGTTTTGAGAGGGCAGTGTATTACGGATTGCACTGTTAATATGAAATTTCAGAGGTTGTTTTATGAAAAGGATGGGACGGCGAACAATATCTGTTGTTTTGTCTGTTATTATACTTTTGTCCTGCTTTACGGGGCTGACGTTTTCTGCCAGCGCGGAAACAAGCGGGGATTATGAGTATTCGGTACTTAATGACGGAACTATAAAAATAGCCAATTATAACGGCAATGATACTGATATTATTAAACCGGCTGACCTTGACAGTAAAAGAAGGGTTACCGAGATAGGTATGTTTACATTTGATCGCTGAGCAAGTTTGATGAACGTAAAAATACCGGAAAGCGTTGAAACCATAGACGGAAGTGTGTTTGAATATTGTAAAAATCTTGAATATATTGATGTTGAAGCCGGCATGCATCATATGTATCTGTTGACGGCGTTTTATTCAATAAAGATAAGACTTTGCTTTTTCTCTATCCGCAAGGCAGAGAAGGAGCGTATGCAGTTCCGGAAACAGTGTTGTCAGTAGACGACGAAGCCTTTTTATTTAAGACTACGATTACGGAAATTTATATGCCCGACAGCAGCAGGTTATCGTTAATTTTATTTTTGCTTTTGTTTCGCTTATTCTGTTTATAATTGTTAATAAAAAAGAGTTTTTTGTTTTGTACTGTGTAATGTTAGCAGAAAGTATGAGTGATACTTTAGCTTCAACTGTAGGTTCAAAATATGCAAAACGAGTTTATTCGATAACAAAATTCAAGAGTACTGAATGCGGGATTTCCGGAGGTGTAAGCTTGATAGGAACAGCAGTAGGATTTTTTGCTTCCATTTATATTGCGTTAGCTTTTTTTATTACCAATGTTCTTATTAATAATGAATATAGTATAAATGACACTTGTCTAATTGTTTTTCTTGGGTTCTTGGGAATGTTGATTGATAGTATATTAGGTGATACATTACAAAAAAAATACAGATGTAAAAAGTGTGGTAAAATCGGTGATAAGCCTGTTTGTTGTAATGAACAAGCCGAACGTATAGAAAACAAATTTCTTTCAAACAGTCAAGTTAATTTTTTCTCTGAGCTTATTATTTTCGTTTTAGGCTTTTTTATCCTAATTGTTATGTAATAATTATTTATCAAAATGATTTTCGGCTTTTATTTTAGATTTAAACAGCATAAAAACACCCGCACGGATGAGAAATCTGTGCGGGTGTTTTTATTTTTGAAAATCAGAATGAGTCTATGCGGTGACCGTCGGTGATTTTTATCTTGCCTACGACGGGAGCTTTAATTTCTCCTATAAACGTATTTTCCTCGAAGGTGAACGCACCCTCTAACTTTCTGCCGGGGAGAACAGAAATCGTGCCGTTGCCGGAAATTGTTTTTCCGTCGGGCTCTTCTTTAAGATTCGTAAATGAAATCTTAGCGCTTTTTAATGCTCCGGGAAGATCGGTGGTAATTTTATACTCACCGTTGTCGTCCTCTATTTTAAATTTGACTTCGCCTCTGGCTATTCTGAGCGAGATCTTGCCTGCCCAACAGCCTAAACCTATTTTTGCCATAGTATAAACCTCCGTTTTTTATTTTTTTGCCTGTTTTCCGAGTTCGATTCCTTTGTCGAGTGCTCTTAAATTCATTTCAAGAATTTCAGGCTTTTTGTCCTTGAATTTATCCTCGAGCGAAAGAATAAGCGTATCTTTCGATACAATATCCGTAGCTCCGATAAGAATACCCAAAAGAATAATATTTGCAGTTTTAGGTGAACCGACCTCGAGCGATATATCGTCTACGGGGGCGGAAATTACCGTTACGTCCGTTCTGTCAAGACCGTCCGAAATTCTGTTTGAATTGGCAAGCAGAAGTCCGCCGGACTTAATGTCCTCGCCGAATTTTGCATATGCGAGAGCATTGAGTGCGATGAGATTGTCACAATGCTTGGGAAGCGGTGAGATAATGGGGTCATCACTGATTACGACGGTACATTTTGCGCTGCCTCCGCGCTGTTCGGGACCGTACTCGGGCAGATAAGTGGCGTGCTTACCCATGTCGATTGCGGTGTGCGCGAGCATGATTCCCGCGCTCATAATTCCCTGACCGCCCGAGCCTGAAAATACAAATGAGCTTTTCATTATTTGTCCGCCTCCTTATCCTTATATACTCCGGGTTTAAAGTACGGAATTGTATTTGTATTCATATAATCGAGAGTCTGAAGGGGAGTCATCTTCCAGTTTGTCGGACAGTTTGTAAGAAGCTCAACGAATGTAAAGCCCTCATCCGCCATCTGATATTCGAACGCTTTTCTGATGCCTTTCTTTGCGTCCATGATTCCCTTAGGCGAATTTAATGCGAATCTTGCAACGTATGCGGGAGCCTCCAGCTGTGAAATAAGTTCGCACATTTTAAACGGATATCCCGTTGTCTCGGGGTCTCTGCCGTATACGGACGTGGTTGTTTTCTGTCCGATAAGCGTTGTGGGCGCCATTTGACCTCCCGTCATACCGTATGTCTGATTGTTAGCGAATATTACGGTGAAATGTTCGCCTCTGTTCGCCGCCGAAATAATCTCCGCAAGTCCGATTGCCGCAAGGTCGCCGTCGCCCTGGTAAGCGAAAACGAGACGTTCGGGATTTGAACGTTTAATTCCCGTAGCCGCCGCGGGAGCTCTTCCGTGCGCGACTGAGAGAAAATCTCCGCCCCAGTAGAGAATATTAAGAGCGGAACAGCCTACGGATATAACGTTTAACGAATTATCAGCCTGCCCCATTTCCTCTATAACTTCTGCGATAAGCTTTGTCGCAAGCGAGTGCAGGCATCCGGGGCAGTAACCGCTCGGAGAGTCCGCTATAAGTTTGGGTCTTTTATATTCAGCCATTTTCTCCGCCTCCGCAAACTATATTTTCGATAGCTTCTCTTACGCCGTCGTCGTCAAGCAGGCATCCGCCGCTTCTGCCGTATTCATATACGGGACATCTGCCCATAACCTGAAGCTCAATATCATCGCGCATCTGGGCGGGAATAGTCATTTCAATATCAATTATTCCCTTAACGCGGTTATAATCAAGATTTTTAATGCTCTTTTTCGGGAACGGGAATAAAGTAATCGGTCTTATTAATCCGATTTTTATTCCTTTTTCCCTTAAATTAATAACGGCTTCTTTTGATACTCTCGAAGCGATACCGTACGCGACGATAACGTATTCGGCATCGTCGACCATGAATTCCTCGACCTTAACGTCGTTTTCCTCCCAGTCCTTATATATCTCGCCCGCCATCGCGTTGAGTCCCTCAAGAATAGGCTCCGTGTAAATAGGAGTAATATTGCCCTGATAATCTCTGCCGTTTCGTCTTGAAAGACTCCATTCGGGGACGTCCTCGTATTTGATTTCCTTCATTTCGGGAAGCTCGACTTCCTCCATAATGTTTCCGAGACAGCCGTCCATTAAAACGAGTACCGGGTTTCTGTCGCGTTCCGCATATTCGAATGATTCATAAACTATGTCGCAAGCCTCCTGCACGGAATTAGGTGCAAAAACCATTGCGTGAAAACCGCCGTGTCCGAGAGCTTTTGTTGCCTGTAAATAATCCGACTGCGCGGGCTGAATGGAGCCGAGTCCGGGACCGCCTCTGCTTATATTTACTATCAATGCGGGGAGCATTGCCGCTGCAAGATAAGAGATACCCTCCGCCTTTAAACTGATGCCGGGGCCGGATGAACTGGTCATAGCTCTCGTTCCCATTGCGGACGCGCCGTAAACCATGTTGACCGAAGCTATTTCACTCTCGCCCTGTACGAACAAACCGCCGACCTCGGGCAGCCTCCATGACAGATATTCGGGAATTTCGTTCTGCGGAGTTATGGGGTAGCCTGCAAAAAATCTGCATCCGCCTCTGACTGCCGCTTCCGCTATGGCTTCATTGCCTTTCATGAAACGTTTTTCGCCCATTTTACTCATCCTCCCCGTTAAGCTCTATTGCACCCTCGGGACATACCGACGCGCATATCGCGCACGACAGACATTTATCACTGTCGGTAAGCGAGGGGTAAAAGAATCCGCGTTTGTTTCGTTCGGAACCCATATTGAGGATTTGCTTCGGACAGAATTTTATGCAGTAACCGCAGCTCTTGCATAAAATCGGGTTAATCCTTAACATGTTAAGAACATCTCCTTTATTTTCTGTTTAAAATTTTATTTGTATATAGGATCTCCCGGCTTCATCTGACTTAACTTCATGAAATCGACTTTCATAAGCGGAGTCTGCGGAAGCTCGTTTAGAAATACTATTTCCCTGGGAATATAGAATTTAGAGAAATTATCTTCGCAAAGTTTTTTGATTTCGTTTTCGCACTGTGTTTTGTCAACGTTCTTTTTAAGAGAAACGTAAAGTCTTACGATAGAACGGTCGTTCTGCCAGCCCTGAACGGCGCATACGTCCTTTATATAATCGAGTTCGCCGACTTTTTTCTCAATATCGTTCGGGTAAACGTTATAACCCGAAATGATTATAACTCTTTTCTTTCTGCCGGAGAAGAACAGGTAGCCCTCTTCGTCTTTGTATGCAAGATCGCCCGAAAGAACCCATTTTACGCCGTCCTTATCTTTATAAAGTCCGAGGTCTTCGGGTCCGTCCTTTGTATAATATCCGCTCATTACGGTAGGACCTGAAACTGCAATCTCGCCGATTTCGCCTGCGGGAAGCTCATTATGGTCGTCGTCCCATATCTCGACTCTGATTCCGTTCAGCGGTTTACCGATGGAACCGCGTTTATAGTCCGTATTTGTCGTAGTACAGCATACGGAGCCTATTTCCGTAAGTCCGTATCCCTGTCTCAGGCGACCCGGAGCGCCCCATTTTTCAAAGTATGAATTGTATTTATCGAGAAAATCGTCGCTTATATCGTCGCCTCCGCAGAACATCATTCTGACATTTTTAAGCCACGGACCGTCGAAATGCTTTTCTCTCATAAGCTTTTCAAACATAAGCGGAATTCCGCCGAAGCCGACAATCAGATTTTTTCTCATTAATTTATTGAAAAGCTTTGCGTCAAACTGCATCATCGGAATTATTCTTGCCGAGTTGCACAGCGCCATGTGAATTGCAATTATGAGTCCGAAGCAGTGGAACATCGGGAGTACGATTATTTCCGCTTCCTCGCCCGGAATATGGATTTCGTCAATCTCCGAAACTCTTGAAGTCAGCTCGTTTATTGCGCGGGAGGTAAGCTTTATCGTCTTGCTTTTACCCGTCGTTCCGCCTCCGTTGAGATAAACGGCGGGAGTGTCGCAGTTGTTTTTAAGCGGTTCGGGGGTGAGATTTGCGTTAAGGGCGTCTTTGTAGTACACTGCATTTTTAAATTTCGGAAAAACGGCTTTTACTATGTTCTCGCCTATGCTTGTCCCGAATTTTTTTATTCCCTCGGAATAATCCGACGAACGGCATATAAGGCAGGGAAGTCCGCTGTCGTTAATCGTCTTTACATGGTCTTTCGAAAGGATATCGAGTACCATAACGCCCTTAGCGTTTACGTCGTCGAGAGTTTCTTTCAAAAACTCCGTAGACATAAGGGGATGAACGAAATTTACTATAACGCCTATGCTGTTAAGTGCGTAAAAAGCGATGATGCCCTGAATCGTAGTCGGCATAAAAATTGTATAAACATCGCCCTCTTTAAGTCCGAGCTTTTTTTGAAAATATCCGCTTAATGCGTCGATATCCCTGAATATTTCGCTTCTTTTATATCTGACGGAGAAATGCTGCATCATATCTACGTCCTTGTATATACTCGTGCAGAGTTTTAAAAATTCATAACAGTTATTTTCACCTGCGGGAGGTAACATAATTATCACACCCATTTTAATTTTTATTTAATTATAACGGGTGAATGTATGCAAAGTGGTTAATTAAATGTGAACAAAAAGTTAATTGATTAAAAACAATGTCAAATACAGTTTAAAAATTTGTTAAAACTAAACAATTAGATGGTGAAGTGTTTCATATTCGATAAACCGAATCGAATATGAAAAAAATCAGACAGTTTATGTTCTGTCTGATTGATTTTTCACCTTTACATGGGCATATTACCGCCCTGACCGCCGCCCATGAGCATACTCATAAGACCGCCGGACTTTTTCTTTTTCTTAGGTTTATATTTAGGCGGATTTTCGAGCCTCATTCTCGCGCTCTTCGACTTTGAAAGATACTTATTTACAAGCATAACGGGTTCGAGCATGGTTTCGCCGAGGTAGGGGAGAATACGGTGCATAAGTTCGGTATCATTGTTAAGCTTGCCGAGAATCGTAACCGCTATTACGTCCTGAACCTCGTTGGAGCCGTCGTTGTATATCTCGTTTAAAACAGAGAATATCTTTTTCATTTTCTGCTGATCGTTCTGCTTTATCGTGTTGATAATAAGCGGAGCGGCTTTGTCATTGAAGAATTCTTCGCATAAAAACTCTCCGTATTCGGCAATGTTTTCTTTGTAATAATCCTTTAGTTCGGGATAGATTGCCGAAAGTCTGACTGCAAGAGTCGCGCTGTCATAGAGAAGCGAACCGCTTTTGACCTGCGATTTCGTAACTGTTGCCTGTGCTTTTATGTCGGAAGCCTGTTTTTTCGCCATGGCTTTCTTGCTGTACGTTTCGTAAAGATTCTCCGCGATCTCGTTTACGATTGAGCGTACATCCTTTTCGTCGTACTCGTCAGGGATGAACAGATAGCTTGAAGCGAGTTTAAAATCGCTGTCGTCGGTGCTTGAAGCGTCGGCGTCTCCCGAAAGAAAACGGAATTTATTTTCATTAAACAGAATACGAACAGTTCCCTTATCGCCCTTATATTCAAGATAACTTGATTTGTCGCGGGTAAAAAGAGGAGTTTCGCCTTTTTGAAGCGCGTCGGGAGCGGAAGCGGTAAAACCGTATTTGTTCATTTCGGGATCGATACCCTTATATAAAATTGAAAAAGCGTTTGAAATATCTATCATTTAATCGGTTCCTTTCGAATTCAGCCGTTGAGAGCCGCAAAATTTTTCTTGTTTGAGTTGTAAAGCTCTTTGTATACATTGAAATAATTATTGTATTTTTCGTGATTTGCTTTGTTGGGGTAGAAAACGTCCGTTGCGGGGATGAGCTTTTTAGCTTCGGTTATATCCTTTATAAGTCCGAGTCCGCACGCTACGACAACCGCCGCGCCGACTGCGCCGACGTTCTGCGGGTTATCGACAGTTTCGATTTTTCTGCCGAGAATATCCGAAAGAATCTGACATGTTACCTTAGACAGCGCGCCGCCGCCTACGAAACGGATAGCGTCGGATGTTTTTGTCTTTTTCTCTTCTGTTTCGAGGAACCATCTCAAATGATAGCAAACACCCTCGACTACCGAACGGATAAGCTCGGATTTGCCTGTTTCCAGACTTAAATTAAAGAACATTCCGCGCGCGTTGGGATCCTCGAACGGACAGCGGTTACCGTGAAGCCAAGGGGTAAATATTACGCCGTTGCTTCCTGCGGGAACTTGATTTATTATATATGACATATAGTCGTAGAGGCTTGTGTATTGTGCTTCGTATCCCTCTGCGACATGCTCTTTTTTAAGATAAATGCCGATTTCGTCGAGAGCAAGATGATCCTTGACCCATTCAAGGCATTTGCCCGCCGTTTCAAGTTCTGCAAAGTAATTGAACGAATTGCTGTCCGCGCCGACGATGGCCGCTATCATTGCCGACGTATCGACCATGCTTTTTTCGACAACTGTCGAAACCCAGCCGGAAGTTCCCTGATAAATATGTGTGTCGTGAAGACCGACCGCACCTGCGCCGACTCCGATAAGAGAAGCGTCTCCGCCCCCTCCGAATACTGCGGTGCCGGGTTCGAGTCCGAGTTCTTTTGCCGCTGTTTCGGACAGTACGCCGGCTTTGTCGGTCGATTTAATAATGCGTGCAAGATGTTCGTGCTTAACGCCTATCATGTCGACGATAGGCATAGCCCAGTCATGCCTGCCGTCCCTTATATCGTAAAGAAGAGTGCCGAAAGCAGAGTCCGAGGTCATAATGAAATTACCGGTCATTCTGGCGATAAGAGCTTCTTTAACGTCAAGCCATTTGTGAGTTTTTGCGAAAACTTCGGGTTCATGAGCCTCGACCCATTTGTATTTCCAAACGGGGTCTTTTACGGAGGATGAAACTGCACCGGTGTAGTAAAGGGATTTTAAAAGCTTGGGAACGCTCGCTCCCGCTATCTGAACGCCGTGAGCCATGCCCTTTTTAAGCTCGTCCTTCGCGCGCTGATCCATATAGCTCATCGCTCTGCGTACGGGTTTACCCTCTTTGTCAACGAGTACAAGTCCCTGCATCTGTGAGCAGAACGAAATACCTTCTATATCCTTAGCTTTTATCTTTGCTTTTTTAAGAGCCGTTTTTGTTGTCTCGCACATAGCATTCCACCACTCGTCGGGATCCTGTTCGGCTCCGCCGTCGGGAAGTATGTAAAGCTTGTAACCGGCAGAGGCTGCTCCGAGAAGCGTTACCTTGTCGGAAAGCTCAAAAACGCATGTCTTGACTCCGGTTGTTCCGATGTCGTATGTTATAGCGTATTTGTTATCCATGTTTATTCCTCCTGTAAAAATTAATATCAGAGAGATTGCCTGCCCTCCAAAGCTTTTGAAAGCGTCACTCCGTCGGCATATTGCAAGTCGGAGCCTACGGGAATACCGAACGCGAGACGCGTTGTTTTTACATTAAACGGTTTTAAGAGTTTTGCAATGTACATTGCCGTAGCTTCGCCCTCTATGTCCGAATTTGTCGCAAGGATCACTTCTTTGACGTTGTCGCCTGCGACGCGGGCAATAAGTTCGCGTACGGTGAGCTGATCGGGACCGATTCCGTCGAGCGGAGATATCGCGCCGTGCAGAACGTGATAAACGCCCTTGTACGTTCCCGTTTTTTCAATCGCCAAAAGATCCTGCGAGTCCTCGACTACGCAGATCGTTGTTTTATCCCTTAAATCGCTTGAGCATATAGGACACAATTCGTCCTCGGTAAGATTACAGCACAGAGCGCATCTGTGTATTTTTTCGACCGCTTCGTTTATTGCTTCGGAAAACTTCTTCGCTTCCTCTTTCGGCAGTGAAAGGATATAAAAGGAAAGTCTTTGCGCTGTTTTTCTGCCTATTCCGGGCATACGTTCGAACTGCTCCGTTAGTTTCTGAAGCGGAATAACATTATAATTCATATTTTATCAGAAAAGTCCGCCGGGCATGCCGGGAATGTTGAATCCGCCCGTGACCTTACCCATTTCGTTATCCATAGCGTCGCTTGCTTTTCTTATTGCCTCGTTGAGCGAAGCTATAAGCAGATCCTCGAGCATTTCGATATCCTCGGGGTCGACGACCTCGGGTTTGATGTTAACGGCCTTGACCTCATGCTTACCCGTAACGGTGACTTCAACGGCTCCGCCGCCCGCGCTTGCGGTAAATTCGGTTTCTTCGACCTGGGTCTGTATGCGAGCCATGTCCTCCTGCATTTTCTGTATTTTCTGCATCATGTTTCCCTGGTTCTGGTTGGGGATTCTTGCTTTCATTGTAAACCTCCGAAATATATAAATGTATTTTTTATTCTTTTATCTATTATCCGCCAGTCTGACGCTAAAGTCAATACCCGTTACGGTTTTTGCCGCTTTTTCTATCGCGTCGGAAAAAACTTTCTGCGTTAAAAGCGACGGCAGAAGATGATTGTAGTTGTCTACGGTGATAACGTTTCCGTTTATGACGGCTGTTGTGTTTAACAGCATGCCTATAAGCGGTTTGCATGTCCGTTCACATTCCATTATAATATTTGTCCAGATTTTAATGTCGTCGCCTGACGGTTTCGCCGGAGGGGGAGACTGTTCGGGAGCTTGAGAATCAAACGGCAGTGCTTCATCGTTTTCGTCGGAAAATACGGTTTCGTCCTCGTATTCGTCCGAATCGTCGTCAAACGGCAGAGAATTCAAATCGAATTTTTCCTCTGTCTGCGGTGAATCAAACGGAAGTCCGCTGTTCGAGTCCGCGGGCGGAATGTCAGCGTCGGAGAACGGAGCGTCTGCGTCGAACGGCAGGGATTCTTCCTCGGGAACCGGAATATCATCAAACGGAAGCGGAGTATTGCCGTCCTGTTCGGTATCGTCGAACGGAAGAGGAGTATTGCCGTCCTGCTTAATATCGTCAAACGGAAGAGGAGTAGTCTCTGTCGGCGTATTGTCAAGCGGTAAAGTTTCGCCGGACGGCTCAACTTTTAAAACCGCTCCCGCGTCGGATTTTGAAACCGGTTTAATATAAGCTTGTTCTCTTACCGCAGGGCGGATGTCCTGTTGTTTTGAAGTAATTGTGACGGGATTTGCTTTCAGCTGTGCTAACTGTTTTTCAAGCGTTTCGATTCTCGAAAGAAGCGCGGACGAGTCGGAATTCATCCCGGGCGCGCAGATTTTGATAACCGCCATTTCGGCTTCGATTCGTTTGTTCTGTGTTCTCTTTGCGGCGGATGAAGCTTCATTTAATATATTCAGTATATTAAATATTTCTGCAGGAGAAAATTCTGCCGAAATATTTTTTAATTCCGAAATTTCCTCGTCGGTTGCGATTATAATATCCTGCGGTTTTTTCGACGTTTTTATAATAAGTATGTTTCTGAAATAGTTTGTAAGCTCGGAACACAGTCTCTCCGCGTCGCACGACGACTTGTGAAGCTCGTCGATAAGCGAGAGAGCCTTTGACGAATCGTGTTCTTTAAACGCGCACGCCATGTTGAGAAGATAGCTTTTGCTCATTATTCCCGCCGCGTCGGTTACGACGGAAGCGTCGACGTTCCTCGTAATGCTTAAACATCTGTCGAGAAGCGAGAGCGCGTCTCTCATTCCGCCGTCGGAAATTCTTGCTATAAGCATTGCCGCGTCGCGGGTGATTTCCGCGTCCTCATGAGAACAGACGTAGATAAGCCTGTCCGCGATGTCTTCCGATTCGATTCTTCTGAAATCAAAACGCTGACAGCGCGAAAGTATGGTGGATGGAAGCTTCTGAACCTCTGTTGTCGCAAGAATAAACTTGACATGTACGGGCGGTTCTTCGAGCGTTTTTAACAGCGCGTTGAACGCCTCTATCGTAAGCATGTGAACCTCGTCTATAATATAAACGCGGTATGTCGCCTGCGCGGGCGAAAAAGCCGATTCGTCCCTCAACGCTCTGATATCCTCAATACCTCTGTTGCTCGCCGCGTCTATTTCGACCACGTCCATGACGGAGCCGTTGTCGATTCCTTTACAGATTTCACATTCATTGCAGGGATTACCGTTTACGGGGTGAAGACAGTTTATAGCCTTTGAGAGAATTTTGGCGCACGAAGTTTTACCGGTTCCTCGCGTACCCGTAAACAGATACGCGTGAGCGAGACGGTTTTCCTTAACCTCATTCATAAGCGTCTCTGTAATATGGGACTGACCTACGACATCCGAAAAAGTCTGCGGTCTCCATTTTCTGTAAAGTACCTTATACATGCCGGTCTCCCCGAAAAAGAAAAATTGAAATATTAGGATAAAATAAATTATTTATAAAAAAAGTTCAACCTCTGTCACACGGCGTGCAGGCGAACTGTAACGCACGGGCATACCGCTTAATGCTGCTCGGTTCCCCGCCTGACATGGTTCACGGCGCTCCGCCGCACAGGACCAACACGCCGCATGACAGAAATTGAACTTTATTTAACGGTATATATTATAATATATATTTCCCGAGTTTGCAATAGGGAAAATCAATTTTTTATCGTATATACATATATAATTTATGAACAATTCAAAAAAATGTACAAAAGTCTAAAAAAATGTTGAAATTATCTGCCGCGGTGTGCTATTATATATCCATAAATAACGAAAGGATGACGTGAATGAATAAATTTCTTCACAAGCTTTTCGGCACAACGCCCGGAAAGGGCGTTCAGCCTAAAGAAGCTATCGCTTATTCAGTAACCGGATTCGGTCAGAATCTTATCTGTACGATTATCGGTTCGTATCTTACCGTTTTCATGACAGACGCGCTGTTGTTCGGATGCAATGTAACAATCGGCGCCGTTTCCGGCACTATGGCGGTTGCATATCTTATGCTCGGTACGAGAATTTACGACGCGATGAACGACCCGATTATGGGCAGTATCGTCGACAAAACCCGTACAAAATGGGGTAAGTGCAGACCTTATCTCAAATGGATGGCAATACCTATCGCAGTCGTAACGATCGCGTGCTTTGCTCCGTTCCTCCCCGCACAGAAAGCTTCTACGTTTGTTATCATTTCCGTAATATACGTTATCTGGAGTATGGTGTACACAGTAGCAGACGTTCCCTACTGGGGACTTTCCACATGTATGACAAATGATACTGTTGTCCGCGGCAATATTCTTACCGTTGCCCGTCTCGTATGCACGCTCGGCGCAGGTATCGTTACCGTATTTGTACCTATTATCACGTCGGCCGTTACCGCAAAGTATAAAACCGACGGTGTAGTTGATCCGCAGTATATTTATCAGAATGCAAACACACTTAAATGGACGTACTTTATTTGCGCACTTGTATGCGTAGTTCTTGCCGTTCCCATGTTCTACTACGGATTCAAGAATACCAAGGAGCGTTACACCACGACTGCAACTCCGCCTTCGCTCGGTCACAACCTTAAACTGTTATTCAAGAATAAACAGCTTCTTCTTATCGTCCTTTCGGGTATACTCGGCGGTGCGAGAATGGTTTACACTTATACGGGCGGACTTTATTTCGCAAAATACGTTCTTAACAACGAGGGGCTTTACAGTCTTATCACTCTTTTGGTTGTTCCCGGCGGACTTGTAGCTTCCGTACTTGTTCCCTGGATGTCTAAGAAGTTTACGAAGAAATGGACATATATCGCAGTTCATCTTTTCGGCGGAGTCGTAATGACCGTTATGTATTTCGTAGGCTATGACGCTACGTGGAAGCTTATCGTCGCGGCAATCGGACTTGTTCTGCTCGGAATTCCCCAGGGCGTTAATAATATTATCACCTATGCTATGATAGGCGATACCGTTGATTATCTTGAATGGAAAACAGGCGAGAGAGGCGAGGGAATCTGCTTTGCAATGCAGACTCTTATCAACAAAATCGGTATGGCTCTCGGCGCGTTTATCGGCGTTTTCTCATACTCATGGGCAGGAATCAACCCCGAAGCCGCAAGCGGCGTTTACATTACTGCGGACGGCAAGGATCTTCTGTGGAACCTCCTTGTTCTCTCGGGTGTAATAAGCATGTTTGCATGCGCCGTTCCTATGTTCTTCTATAAAATAACAGAGAAGAAGCAGGCGGAAATGGTAGCCGAAGTCGAGGCGAGGAAACTTGCAGAGGGTATAGTTTCAGATTCAACCGGCGAAACCATCGAGGTTGATGAAAAGCTTGTAGAAGAGGCTGAAGCCGATATCGGAGATATCCCCGGCGAAAATTCAGAAAAGAAATAGAAATAACGATTTTAATTTAATATGAATATTTCACCCGACATAACATCTATATGCCGGGTGATTTTTTAATATTTATATGTTTATATTGACTAACGAAATAAAATAGTATATAATGAACGCGATTAAATCTGACCGGAGGCGAAAAAATTGCCCCTAAGAAAAAAATTCGGACACGCTGTCAAGGCGTTGTTTTCCGTTCTTATATTGGCATTACAGACCGGTGCGTTCGCATACGTACTGTTCGGTACGTATAACAGAGTTTTTAAAGCTCCGCTTGCAACGGGCGGCGACCTGCTTGTCGCAATTTATTTGGTAATACTTATCGTAACGTTTAACATTCTCGACGCGCTGAAAATCGGGTATCATACACGTTCTAATATTATTCTGTCGCAGAGTATATCCGTACTTATCGTTAATTTCGTCGCATATTTGCAGATAAGTCTTATACACAGAGCTTTTGTCTCGGTTCTGCCGATGCTGATACTGACGCTTTTTAATGTCTGTATTTCCGTATTGTGGACTTTCTCGGCTTCTGCCGTTATTAATAAAATATTTCCGCCTAAGAAAGTTATACTTGTCTACGGCGATCATCAGGCGCAGGATCTTATTTATAAGCTTGTAAGCCGTACGGATCAGTATTTAATATGCGAATCGGTATTGTTAAAACCCGATACGGAGCTGTTCGACGGAAATCTTGAAGAGGTTTACGAGGCGATCAAACGCTATGAAGCCGTCGTAATCAGCAGAGTTCCGAGCAAGGAAAGAAACGATATTCTTAAATTCTGTTACGTAAACAATATCGACGTTTATCTGCCTCCGCGTATTTCGGATATATTTATAAGAGGGGCCGAGGAGATTCATCAGTTTGATTCTCCGCTGTTGTTCTGCCGTAATACCGGACTGACGGAAGAACAGAGAATTATTAAACGTGCATGCGATATTTTTCTTTCAATTATCGGAATAATAGTTTTTTCACCGTTTCTTGCAATTATATCTCTCTCTATAAAGCTTGAGGACCGCGGACCTGTTTTGTTTAAACAGAAACGCATTACGATTAACGAAAAGGTCTTTGAAATTTACAAATTCAGAAGCATGATTGTCGACGCGGAGAAAAACGGAGAGGTTATTCCGACTACCGACAGAGATCCGAGAATTACAAAAGTCGGCAGGGTAATCCGAAAATTAAGACTCGACGAACTGCCTCAGCTTTTCAATATATTAAAAGGCGATATGTCCGTCGTAGGACCGAGACCCGAGCGCGTCGAGCATCATGAAATGTATACGAAGCAGGTGCCCGAATTTAAATACAGAACTAAGGTTAAAGCAGGACTTACGGGATTTGCTCAGATAATGGGCAAGTATAATACGACTCCGTATGACAAGCTTGTACTTGATTTAATGTACATAAATAATTTTACGTTTTTCCTTGACTTTAAGCTCATTCTTCAGACGATTAAAGTTATGTTTATGAAGGAGAGTACGGAGGGCTTTGAGGAAAAGAATAAAAAGGAGACTGAAACAAATGACTAAGAGAATTATTGCGTTATTATCAGCCGTTATTTTGATTTTTGCTTTTGCGTCCTGTTCGAAGTCAGATTCGGACGATAAATCAAAAGAACCCGAATCAGGCGAAAATACGTTTGACATTTATTCGACCATCGACGTGCCGAAAGGTTCGCTGTCGGAACCCGAAACAAAAATCGCCGTTAAGGAGAATCCGACGGCAACCATCAAAATGGAAGACGGCGGAAAAATTGTCGTAGAACTCTATTATGACAAGGCTCCGAATACTGTCGAGAATTTTATATTCCTTGCAAATTCGGGATTCTATGACGGACTTATATTCCACCGCGTTATCAAAAACTTCATGATACAGGGCGGAGATCCCAAGGGAGTAGGCACGGGAGGACCCGGATATACGATAAAGGGCGAGTTCGCTTATAACGGAACCGCAAACAATTTAAGCCATACGAGGGGAACCATATCCATGGCGAGAGGCTCGGGCTATGATACCGCAGGCAGTCAGTTCTTTATCTGCCAGGCCGATTCTACATATCTTGACGGACAGTACGCGGCGTTCGGCAGAGTAATGAGCGGTATGGATGTTGTTGATAAGATAGCAGATGCTCAAAAAGATGCAAACGATAAGCCTATAAAAGACATTGTTATAAAGAGCATCACGGTTGACACTCACGGAATTGAGTTTGCCGAGCCTGTCACCAAACTCTCTAAATAAGTCATATTATTTTAAAAAGCTGATTCAGTTTTTCGGTAAAAGGTATTGATTTATTAAATACATGTGTGTATAATAGATATATAAACAAAAAATTAAAAGGAGTTTTGTACAATGGGTGGAATATTCTGGATTTTAAAAATGGTACTTAAGGTAGTTAAAATGCTTGTTAAAATCGGTATTTTCGATAAAGCTATCGGTGAGGCATTCTCCAAGGCTATGGATAAGTACGCAGGTTGATTTTATCCTTTTGACACGTGAGTCCGTCATTATTATGGCGGACTTTGTCTTTTTAGAATAAGCAAATAAGCGTCAGGCATATCATTATATGAGGTGATATGCTTGAAACTTAAAAATCTTATAGCTTTAACGGTTATGCTGACGGCAGTTTTTTCCTTTTTATCCGCGGTTATGTACATAAACCGGAATGCCGTTCTCGGTGTAAACGGACGAGGAGCGGATGTAACGGTTGTCATCGACGCAGGACACGGCGGGGTTGACCCGGGTTCCGTATCGGCGGACGGTCTGCTCGAAAAGGATGTAAATCTGGATATTGCACTTAGATTAAACGAAATTCTGAATAAAAACGGAGTTAAAACTTTATTGGTTCGTAATACCGATACGGATATTTCAGACCCGGGATGTTCGAGCATCAGAGAAAAGAAAGTATCTGATATACATAACAGATTTGCCCTTGTAAACGAGACTCCCGGTTCAATACTTGTCAGCATTCATCAGAATTTTTATGAGGAGACGAAATACAGCGGAACGCAGGTTTTTTACTCGGCGAACAATGACGAGAGCATGATTCTTGCACATTGTATACAGTCCGCGGTTGTTTCGGGGCTACAGCCGGATAATACGAGACAAATCAAGGCTTCCGGCGATTCGATTTATCTTTTATACAAAGCCGAACGTCCGTCTGTTATGGTCGAATGCGGATTTCTTTCCAATCCGGAGGAATCAAAAAAGCTTGCAGACGGCGAATACAGACAGAGCCTTGCGCAGTTTGTTTCGGACGGAATTATGAACTATCTTGGAGGAGACAATGATGGTGCAGAAGAATAAAACAGTCTATATATGCTCCGAATGCGGATATGAAAGTGCAAAATGGTACGGTCAGTGTCCGCATTGCTCAGAATGGAATTGTATGGAGGAGGAGATTAAAGCCGATTCGTCGTCGAAGCACGCGTATTCTCCCGTCGGCAGAGCAAATGTCGTTACTCTTAACGAGATAACTGGGTCGGATGAAATACGGTATGACACGGGCATTAAGGAATTTAACCGCGTACTCGGCGGGGGACTCGTTAAAGGCTCGCTCGTACTGATCGGCGGAGACCCAGGTATAGGCAAATCCACGATCCTTTTACAGTCATGCTATAATCTTTCGAAAACAAAAAAAGTTCTCTATGTTTCGGGCGAGGAATCGTCCGGACAGATTAAGTTAAGAGCGGACAGGCTTAAAGTCAACGGCGACAATCTTTTCGTTCTGTGCGATACCGACGCGCAGTATGTTTGCGAGGTTATCAGAAACGAAAAGCCCGACGTCGTTATTATAGATTCAATTCAGACGATGAGTATTTCCGAAGTTGCGTCCTCCGCGGGCAGCATTACGCAGGTCAGAGAGTGTACGAATTTATTTATGCGTACGGCAAAGGGACTCGATATCCCTATGTTTATTGTCGGTCATGTCAATAAGGACGGAAATATTGCCGGACCTAAGGTTATGGAGCATATCGTTGATACCGTTCTTTATTTCGAGGGCGACAAGAATCTGACATGCAGAATATTAAGGGCGGTTAAGAACAGATTCGGCTCTACAAACGAAGTCGGCGTCTTTATAATGGGAACAAACGGCTTGTCAGAGGTTGAAAATCCGTCGAAAATGATGCTCGAGGGCAGACCGAAAAATACGTCGGGTACATGCGTTGCGTGCGTTATGGAGGGCAGCCGTCCTATCTTAGCGGAGGTTCAGGGGCTTGTTACTCCGACAGGCTTCGGAAATCCGAGGAGAATGTCGACAGGCTTTGATTATAACAGAATGTCAATGCTTATTGCGGTACTTGAAAAGCGGTGCGGTTATTTCTTTTCCAATGCCGATTGTTACATAAATGTCGCGGGCGGAATGAAAATTGACGAACCTGCTTCCGATTTGTCCGTTGCGCTCGCTCTTGTTTCGTCGCTTAAAGATATGGTTATCAGAGAGGACGTAATAGCGTTCGGTGAAATCGGTCTTGCAGGTGAAATCCGTTCGGTTAGTTCGGCAGAACAGAGAGTCAGCGAGGCTGTCAGAATGGGCTTTAAGAGAATCGTCATACCCTATCATAATTATAAATCTCTGTCCGAGAGCATAAAGCAGTCGGCGCAGGTAGTAGGCGTCAGAACCATCAGAAAAGCGTTCGAGGCAATTGTTACATGAATTACATAGAAAACGCGAATCTGCCCGAAAAAAAAGTAAAAACGGTCATCGCGGGCGGATTGTCCGAGGAGACGCAGAGAAGTTTAAATAAATACGGCGTTGAAGTTATAAAAATCCGGACGGCAAATACCGTTGACAGCCGAATTTCAAGTCATGCAGACCTTGTTTTTCTTTCTCTTGGGGGAGATAATTCGGCAATAGCTAAAGAAGCGGATTATTTAGCCGAAACGGCGCCGATAAACGGTATGAATATAATTAAAAGCGATATTTTACTGGCGGATAAATACCCGTATGACTGTCCGCTTAACTGCGTTATAATCGGAAAATATATGATATGCAATGTTGACACCGTACGAAAAGATGTGTTAGAATATTGCATGAGGAATTCTTTTATAATTTTAAACGTTAATCAGGGGTATACGAAATGTTCCGTTGTGCCTGTCAGCGAAAATGCGGTTATAACGGACGATATTTCGATTTATAACGGATGTAAAGACAAGCTTGACGTTTTGCTTGTTGACAAAGGGTTTGTCAGACTCGGCGGATTTGAATACGGATTTATCGGCGGGTCGGCGGGAAAACTCGGACGGAATATACTCGCTTTTACCGGGCGTATATATGATGATTTAATCAGAAAAAAAATCGAGAATTTCTGCTTATTGCATAATGTAAAATGCGTTTACCTTTCGGATGAAAAAATATATGACATCGGAAGTATAATTCCGATTACGGAGGAATGAAAATGAGAAAGAAACAGAGAAATACCGCGGCAAATATCGGCGCGGCGGTTACTCTTATTGTACTGTCCATTGCTATCAGAGTTATGGTTAAATCTCATATGGACAAAAACATGTATTAATAAATAAAAAATATAAAAAATATGCTTGACAATTGCATCATAAAACGATATAATATACAAGCATTGTGAAACGGACCATTAGCTCAGTTGGTTAGAGCAACCGGCTCATAACCGGTTGGTCCGGGGTTCGAGTCCCTGATGGTCCACCATATCACACAGGTACGAACACATAACAGCTTTTGCTGTATGGCGAAATGTATTTATCATTGATATACCTGTAGAATAAGAGAAATACCCTTGAAGTTTTACAATTTCAAGGGTATTTCTCTTGCATTCTCACGCACACACGCGTAACACACGTAAACAAGCGGGTTTGGGAGTAATACTATGCTCAAACTCCCTGTTTTGCGGTTAATACAGAAAAAAATATAAGATTGTAAAATCATTGAAGTTTCCTATTTTGTGCGGTTTTTCGGTCTTACATTTTCTCTTACAATGAAAAAACCGTTTGTAATATTGTAACTTACAATTCTACACAATTTTTAATTTGTAAGACCTAATTGTAAGTAAAATAAATAACAATGCAAAAAAACCGACGCAGAAACTTTTAAAATTTCTGTAGCGGTTTGTGTTCTTTTATTTTCTATTATTTCTTGAGCTGTTTTACAATCTGATTGCCGTATGCAACAGTGCCGGTAATCAGTATGCCCTGTATAGCGTAGTTGAAAGTCTAGCCGCCTAATGCCATTGCTCCGAGAGCCCCAAACGGCAGAAGAATAAGGGAACCTATTTATCGGGAATTACCTTGATATTTTTAATAATCTGACCGATAATCAGCAATGCTGGGATAAGGATATACGCAGTCTCGGTTATGTAAGTAAATACATCTATGTTATTTCACCCCTCGTATTTATTTCCTAAATTATCAAGTCTGTGGTGCCTGTTTTTCCAAAGCTTTAACTACGGTAAGCCGTAAATCGACCTGTACATGCCGTTCATCCTCCTTTTCTTGCTTGCGCTTGATGTCGTCAAGGCTCGATTTGATATAGCCGATTTCGGTTAGCAAAACGCCATCTTTTTAGCCCTCTGCGGTGTTATCGCTCTTATTGTTTCGTTTTAAAGCGATATATCTGAATACGATAGCACACGGAGTACCAACCACGCCAAGGACGGTTGTAAAGATTTGAAGTCCGCTCATAGTGAAAATCCTTTCTTGTTCGAGTCGTGCTGACTTACGAAGAATTGTCCTCGCATCGTCAGCCGTTACTTTTCCGCTCCGTTAATATCGGCGGCGGATTTTTCTTTCGCATTTAGATTTTCGATCCGGGCTGAAGCTCGGAGGGCTTTTCTTGTGCCGTCATCGGTAATCTTACCGTCACTGTTTACATCGCCCTTTATGACGGGTTCTATGTAAACCACACCGCAAATGGGCATTGCACTAACAACGATAACCTTTGCTATATCGTCAATGTGAGTATCAAAGGTATAATTGTCTTTGTTCACTTCTAAAAGGCAAGAGTGCATTTGTCGGCTGTATAATGATGAAAAAAATAATTAAAAAAACCGGTATTACGAAAAGAGACCGCTCCCTTTGCTATACAAAATGCGAAAGATTAGAATATTGAGAATTTTTTTCGGACGCAGTGTTTTTGTACTCTCCGACGGTAAAAAAAAATTGCCCGTGCTATGAAACGGGACAGCATATACCGCCGTTTTTTCAGCGTTCGCGAACAGGCTGTCGGCCGGAAACTGAAATCCTAATTAATACACAAGTCATTTGCATATTTTTGCAGAGTACTTTATTTTTTTTAGTTCGTTACGGCAATTATCATTTTGCCAAGTATATGATATTATGACATTGAAAAGGAATAAAAAATGCTAAGGATTGATAAAAGTGAATATGACGGTGTTTATAATAAAATAGCTTTTTCTCTTCCGGCAAACCGGAAAGCCGTTTCGATTCGTCTTATCGGAAATATGAACGAACGCAGTCCGTCGGACATTCATAACAGGTATATTGTCATACCTTTAAAATGCGGAAAGTATCTTGCCGACTTCGGTATATATAATCCGAAATATGTATTTGAAGTTTAAATAGATGAAAATTCGGTTTTAATAAAATACAGAGATGAAAGTTATTTGTTGCATGAGGGAGAAAACGAATTTTTTACTCTTAAAGAATATCAATCGTCTTATGACGGTCCTCAATTTACGGCATATGATTCTTTCTCGGCTTATCTGATAAAATAAAGGATGTTAATATTATGAAGCCCGAGCTTGTTTTTAATCTGAAAAACGGCATAATCCCGAGGATAAACTGAATGTATGGCTTAATGAATACGCAAGAGCTTCCGCTCGTTTTCCGTTGCTTTATGATAAAATTCAAATGTTTTCGCTTCGTGTAAAGAAAGCTTATGAATTATATGTATTTCGTAATATAAAACAGATGGCGGAATCACACGACGATGCTTATTATATTGAATATACTCGGAGATTATTCCGAATATTGTTCCGACATTTTAATAAAGAAAGGTTTTATTGCCGAAATGCGCGGAAATTTTGACGAGGCGGTGAAATGTGCTATTCCGGCGTTTCGTCAAGTAAAACGGTTCAGGACAGGGAATATAAATGCCGTGAAACGATAAAAAGAAACACAGAGAAAACTGACGAAAAATATTGTTTGTTGCAAATACAATATAATGACACGTGAGGACGTTTTTTAATATGAAGCTTATAATTACGGAGACTGCATGGGGTATAAACCGTGTTACGGGTGTATACAAACAACGCATAACAGAAAAAAGAGAATTTGGATGTAAAGTCGGATTGCTTGACGGATTTTTGAATTCAAACCGTCGTTTTTCAATTGACGAGATAAATTCCGACACCGTTAAACTTTCGGTTCAATGCGTAAACTCCGATTATAATAAGTCATGGGTAATAAAAGCAGGGGAGGAAATCAGGTACCGTCCGAGATCTTTTGACGGCGGGTATTTTTATGATATCGAATTAAAGAAAGAGGGCAGAAAATGAGCGCAATATCAATTGAAATAAAAAAAGCCGACGAAAAACATGATCTCGGTGCAAGTAAGTTTTTCGGTTCGCCTGTGATTCCGTGCGAATGGGTTGATATGTTTTCGGACGATGTTATTTTCTTTTGTCAGATAAGACTTTCGGATATCGCCGACTTTGATACGGACAACAAACTGCCTCACAGCGGATATCTGTATTTATTTATCGATATTGAAATGTATCCGTATCAGGCTATGGCTTACTATTATGACGGTGAACCGGATACGGTAATTGATGATTTTAACGAAACAGAACCGCGTTTTTCTCATCTGAATAAAGATTGGCTTATGTCTTTTAAATCTGCCGACGATACGTGCGACGGAATTAAGCTTTTCGGCACACCTTCGTCGGAGGTCGAACATGACGGTGATTTATTAATGCAGTTTGATCCGTTGCAGGAAGATACTCAATTTCTTGATAATATAGACGGATATGCGTATTTCTTTTTCGGAGAAAATATAAAAGATATCGATTCAATTAGTTTTAAAATTGATCGTTCTTAAAAATGCAGAACAGGTTTGACGTATAATCAAACCTGTTCTGGTTTTTACTTGTTAGCGTTTATAACGATATCGCACAGATCGCTTGTTATATAATCAAATACAACGCATCCGAAGTACTTAGGATTCGTTTTTGAATACTCTTTGAAAAATTTGTTCATTTCCGCCGACGTCTCGGGAATATTTCCCGCGGATGTGACCGCATTTAAAAAGTTTATGCAAAGTGCCGGTATGTCCTCTGCGGGTTTATTATTATTCTTAAAGAATGATAATGCCGCTTCTTTTTTCTCTTCTATCGTTGACGGAGAATAAACGTCCTGAACGTTTATAAAAAATATATTATATGTATTGAAAATGTTATATAATGAAAATGTGCAGTTATTTCCCCAGTCGTGAGCGGCGTTAATTCCGAGATTTGAATATCTGTTAAATCTGTTTATGAGGACTATTTTGCCTCGAACCTCGTTTAAAGCCGGGATTCTGTTTTCAGTGTACCAAAGACGTGCATTCGAATTAATTTCTTTAGAAGCAAGCTGCTCGAATTTCTCTGTTTTCTCAAGCTCTCCGTCCTCGTTTCTAAGACTGAGAATAATAGCTTCACTTGGATTTTTTTCTAAAAAACTATAGCAGTCGTTTAAAAGAGAGTTAAGCGTACTGCCTTGTCTTATGGCTCCGTGCGCTATTTTCAGCTTGCCTGCGGAAATGCTTGCTCTGACATCGAGGAATCTGACGCCCATATTAAGCTGGTCGTTTATCGTGTATCTTTGACATTTTACCGTTCCGTATACAGGCTCGTACAATGCGCCGGAATTATGAGTGCCCGGAATTGACAGTGTTGAAATCAAAGCAGAGCCGTCTGCATCCTTCATCCAGTTGTTTTTGTCAAAGCCTCCGACATCCTTAACCCCGCCAATGCCGAGCAATGCCTGAATCAGCATTAAAAAGCCATAATTGATGCTAAAATTGTATTCATTAAATCGCCTCCTTGTTTTAATTGTATATTATCTTTTTTAATAATGCAACATATTTTATGCAAAAAAGAAAACCGACCCGGGGGAGGGGTCGATTTTCTTCAAACTGTTAAGTTTGAAAAAGAGAGGTATATGTACATGAAATGTTCGTTGGAACATGGGGGCAAGCATTTTTGCTATGGATTAAGATGCTTTTGTCTTAACCTGTGAGTACAATATAACCTCTGCGACTTAAATAAACCTTGAAACGAAAAATAGATTATAAAGAAAATTTTAATATGTTTATTAATTATCTTTCGACTTGAAAAGGTTTTTATTTTCTTTTCAGCCATGTTGACGGTGTTGCCGTTATTATTAAGGGATATATTTCGAGTCTGCCCAAAAGCATTGCCGCAGAAAGGACAATCTTTGCGAACGGTGAAAACTGCGAAAAATTTCCTGCGGGGCCTACGAGTCCGAATCCGGGGCCTACATTGTTAAAACAGGTTGCGACCGCCGTAAAATTCGTTATGATGTCAAACGGCTCGAAGTTTATTATTAAAAACAACACTCCGATACAGCACATGTATGTCGCAAAGTAAATGCTTACGCCGTTCAATGTTGCAGAATCAACCGTTTTTCCCTCGAATCTGATTGCTTTAACCGATCTGGGGTGTAACATACGTCTGATCTCGCGTTTCATAATTTTAAACAGCATGACGACTCTCGACACTTTCAGTCCGCCTGCCGTCGAGCCTGCGCATCCTCCTATAAAAATAAGCATCAGAAGTATTCCGCGTGAAAATTCCGGCCATGCGTTAAAATCGGCCGTCGCGTATCCCGTTGTCGTCATTACGGACGAAACCTGGAATGCCGCAAAACGGGCGCAGTCCACCGCGTTTTTGTAAATCGGATAAACATTTACGGCTATTGCAATTGTCGACAATACGCTTATCGCGGTATAAGTCCAAAGCTCCTCGCTTTTTAGCAGTGCTTTGAATTTTTTTGTTATGACAAGATAGAATAAGTTGAAATTGATTCCGAATAAAAACATAAAAACGGCGATAACCCACTGCGAAAAAACAGAGTAGGATGCTATGCTGTCCGCTTTAATGCCGAAACCGCCCGTACCCGCGGAGCCGAACGACAGTACGATACTGTCAAACAACGGCATCCCGCCGAGATACAGAATAATTATCTGTATTATTGTCATTACGATATAAATAAGATATAGAATTTTTGCGGTGTCCTTAGCCTTCGGAACAAGCTTTCCGACTGTCGGACCCGGCATTTCAGCTCTTAAGAGATGCATTGTTCTGTCTGAAGCAGAGGGAATTATTGCCATGATGAATACGAGAACTCCCATACCGCCGATCCAGTGCGTAAAACTGCGCCAGAATAAAATGCTTCTGCTTAATGCTTCAATATCCGTTAAAATAGATGAACCCGTTGTTGTAAAACCGCTTACTGTTTCAAAAAATGCGTCTATATACGACGGAATTTCTCTTGATAAAAAGAACGGGATCGCACCGACCGCGGAGAGAAGAACCCATGACAGAGCGACTGTCGCAAAGCCCTCGCGCGCGTAAATCGTTCTTGACGAGGGTTTGAAAACAATATTCAGTCCGAATCCGAGAAAAAGAGCGATCGCTATCGACGCGGGATAAACCCAAAAGCAATCTTCGTTATAATATAACGATACAAACATCGGCAGAGTCAGAAGTCCGGCTTCAAGCTTCAGCATTTGCCCCGCCATATAAAAACACATTCTGCGATTCATAATACTACCTTTATTTTTTCAGAATATCGTCAAGATCGTTAAGTCTTTGTCCGGAGGCTATAACTATAACTCTGTCATCCGCTTCTATGTGATCGGCACCGGAAGGTATTACGGTCTGTCGGTTTCTCATAATTCCCGTTATAAGTATATTTCTTTTTAATTTCATATCTTTAAGCGGAATATTAAGCGTTCTTGATCCGTCTTTTGCTATAAATTCGAGTACCTCCGCTCTGCCGTCCATGAGCTTATATAAAGTTTCAACATTGCTTCCGAATGAATTTTCGAGGGCGCGCGCGTATCGTACGATTATATCCGAAGTTATTTTTTGCGGTGAGACGATACATTCAACGCCTATTTTTTCTGCAAGCGAAACGAGTTCGGGTCTGTTGATTTTAGATATGACGGTCGGAACTTTCTGCATTGATGCAAAAACCGACATTAATATGTTTTCCTCATCTATTCCCGTTAACGCTACAAACGCGTCGGAATTGAGCAGTCCTTCCTCTATAAGCAGATCCTGATTGATACCGTTTCCGTTTATGATATATGTTTTTCTGAGTTCTTCGCTGAGTTGTTTTGCTCTTGCGGGATTTTTTTCGAGGATCGTTACGTTTCCTCTTGACTGTTCAAGATGTTTTGCAAGATAAAAAGAAATCCTGCTTCCGCCGAATATTATTACGTTTTTCGCTTCCCGTTTCATAAGGCCGAGAAGCTTCAAAAGCTTTTCAATTTCGTCGGGGGAAGCGGTTATTCCGAGCTTGTCGCCGTGTCTCAGTTCAAAATTGCCGTCGGGAATGAAGATTTCCCCCTCTCGTTCGACAGAATTTATAAGATAATTTGCTTTGAATTTTTCTCTCATTTTTATAAGAGTCAAACCGTCAAGCTTTGTATCTGACGACAGTTTTATCTGTATCATTTCAAGGTTTCGTTTTGAAAAGTTTTCGACCTTTGTCGCGGAGGGAAGTTTAAGAATATTGCGAAGCTCTTTTGCTGTGAGCAGTTCAGGATTCAGAGCCATGTCAAGTTCAAACTGATTTCTCATAAAATTCAGTCCGGAATCGTTATATTCGGGATTTCTGATTCTTGCAACGGTATGCTCCGCTCCCATTTTTTTTGCAAGGAAACATGCTATCATATTAAGTTCGTCGCTTCCCGTAACGGCGATAAAAAGATTTGAGTCCTCCGAGCCGGCTTCCGAAAGTATATCGCTGTCCGCACCGTTTCCGCAGATACTCATTATGTCGTAAATGTTGTTTATATGATCAAGAACCTCAGCGTTGTTGTCTATCGCTACAACGTCGTGTCCTTCAAGTACAAGATTTTCGATAACGGACACGCCGATTTTCCCGCATCCGACGACAATGACTTTCATATTTTTTACCTCATAAAGAAGAAAATTCTTAAAATGATTTTATCATTATGTTCGATTTTTTTCAATACATTTTTAAATATTTTAAGGTTTAATATAATTGTTAAAAAATAATATACAATGTTGAGATAATGTCTGTCAAAATTTATATCGCTGTAATATAATTACTTTTTAATTTGTTTGACAAAACGATATAAATATTGTATATTATTTATGGTCGCTTTTTGTCGGCTCAGCATTTTTCAAAGGTGAGAATTCATGAAAAAGTCCGTTATTAAAAGAGTTCTTTGTTTTATTTTTGCTTTAACCCTGCTGTGCGGTTTTGCTTTTTCGGCTTCTGCCGAGACGATTCAGGACAGAATCCAGGCATGGGAAGCTGAGAGAAACAAAAATAACAACAGTAATTCAGGCGATAATTCGCAGGGCTCCGGCGGGAGCATAATTGATGAAGGTCAGTTCAGCAAACAGGTAAAGGAACTTTGGAATCAGATATCGGGTACGGATATCGGTTCGGTAATATCCGAGTTCGATCTTCAAAAGCTTTTTGATATGGGCTCCGAAGCCTGGAACAGTGCAGTTGATATGATAAAAGACGCGATAGGCGGAGGCTCTGGTACTTCGTCGTCGGATAGTACCGGTACAAAGCAGTCTACAACCGCCCGTGCGGCGTCCACGACGTATGTTATTACATACGATACGGTTCCTGCCGTTACAAATTCGAATACAACCTCGGCAGTTCCCGAGACGACGACGTCTCCTTCGACATACGCTGTTACTGCTCCGCAGGTTACACAAAAGTCGGAGAGTGTTACATCTGCAGCAGCGGACGAAAAAAGTCTCTCGACAGCTTCTATTGTTGTAATTGTCATTCTTTCGATTGCTACCATAGGCGTTATAGTCGCTCTCGTGGTATACTTCTCCGTTAAACGAAGATAAAAGCATATTTCATAAAGCAGTCCTTTAGAGGGCTGTTTTTTTTGCATTTATAAATCATAATGGTTATATATATGATAAAATATTTTAATATAACTAAACAATATAATATTTTTATTATATACCTATTATATAATTCAGCTTGTTATTTAAGCGTTTTTGCGGCGTCGTTCGTCAGTATTTCCTGCAAATATTCTTTTATCCGGCTTATTAGATTCTTAATACTGTCTTAAATAAATATTAAAAATACTTAAAAACAGTCGTTAAATTATGCACAAAGATATAGGCAAAAAGAACAGGATAATTTATATATATATAACAATCAAAATGATAGATTCTTTCAACAGACCGAATAATATTTTCTGCTAAAGAATAAAAATGTTACAATTTGTAATAATTTCCCCTTAATAAAAATCACGTTTGTAACATGCTACGAATTAAATTACAAAATATGACAATTAATATTTAAAAATGTCATTTAATTTTCTGTTAAAAACGTATATAAAACAAATGTTCGAAAGTCAATTGTGTATATTAACTAAAAAATCTCTTTTTTGATACCTTGACATATGCGGATTGCTTGAATATAATACGTCGTGTCTTTCACCTGAAGATGTATGAACTCAGAAAAAGTACGTTTGATCATCAAAATTTCGGAGCAAACAACATTAAAAGGAGATCGCAACGATGAAAAAAAAGAAACTGAAGAATCTTCAGCCTCTGCCAAAGACTAAAATGTCTAAGCGTACGCTTTCCGCATTATCGGTAATCGGACTTTCGTTTGTAACAGTAATAAGCTGTTGTCCGATAGAGTCGCATGCGACAGTGAGCGAGATTGACCTCGCTTCGGCGGCTCAGAACTCTTTAATCTTGCAGGATAATATAGTTACCGTTAATTATTCGACGGATTACGATTCAAAAAGAGTTGTTTACTATAACTTCACTCAGCAGGAAGAGCAGGAAGCAGTCAGCGAGAAGTCGTCGGATTTTGAATATTTCTTTGACGACAGTGAGGAGAGTACGGCGGCATCCGTAAAAAATCAAAAATCTGAGCTTGACGCGGATTCTATAATCAAAGAGGCTGAAAAGAAAAAATCAAAAATTTCATACAGCGCAGGCAGAACTTATATCAGTCTTAACTCGGACGCTGTTCCGATGTCCGATATGGATGTTCCCGATTATATAACGTTTGATGAAAACGGGCTGCCTGAAAATTACTCGTATATCGTAGAGGGCAGAGCGAGCGCGTACTGCACAGGCTCGATAACCGCTACGGGAACCAGACCTCATCAGGGCTCGGTAGCAATTGATCCGAACGTAATTCCTTACGGAAAGATGATGTACATTGTTTCTCTTGACGGAAGTGTGGTTTACGGTTATTGCAGAGCCGAAGATACGGGAGGATTTGTTTGGAACGGAAGCGGCAGAGTTGCCGACCTCTATATGAATTCATATGCCGACTGTATGTCATGGGGAGTCAGAGGCGTAAGAATTTACGTATTCTGATTTACCGGTAAAATGAAGAAAAAGGCGGAAACGATTTGTTTTCGTCTTTTTTTGTCGTCTGTGAATCAAATCATTCGAACCGAAATATAATTATATCGGTGATCAATATGTATTTAACTCTGAAATTCAGGAGAAAGCTTCTGATTGTTTTAACGGCGTTTTTGATTCTTGTTCTGTCGGCGGGAATAACTTTTGTGTATCCCGCGGATGTATCTTCAAGAAAGATTCCCGTTTATAAGGTCGATACTGCGGAAAAGAAAGTTGCTTTGACATTTAATTGTGCAGACGGAGACGAGGATGTAGTTTCAATTTTGTCTACGCTTGAAAAATATAATATAAAGGCGACTTTCTTTCCGCTCGGTGTTTGGGTTAAGGCTCATCCGGATTCATTGAAACGAATTTACGAAAACGGACATGAAATAGGCAATCATTCGTTTTCTCATGCAGACTGTGCAGCTTTGACGTACAATGAAATTTATGACGAGATAGTTAAATGCAATGACGCGGTAAAATCCGTTACGGGAGAATGTCCCGTTTTATTCAGAGCCCCGTCGGGAAGCTATGATAATAAGACGATTGAGTCTGCCGAATCGGCAGGAATGACCGTGATTCAATGGAGCGTGGACAGTGTCGACTGGAGAAACAATTCGGCGGATGAGATATATGACAGGGTAGTTAATAAAGCCGGTGAGGGTGATATAATTCAGTTTCATACCGGAACCGCAAGTACGGCGATTGTTCTTCAAAGAATAATAACAGAATTTCTTAACCGTGGATTTACCTTTGTTACCGTCGGAGAGTTAATATATCCTCAGCCGTATACGATTGATCACGCGGGAGTTCAGCGTCAATTACAGGAATCACTGCCGGGTAATTAAATTATAGCAAAAGGGAGTCGAACTCATAAGGTTTATATCCACCCTCTTTCCGCT
>OIYS01000064.1_pt1 | contig 72411 bp, 60 predicted proteins | sample 1588271 | NCBI WGS metagenome assembly OIYS01 (sample SAMN03283286) | human gut metagenome | biome: human-associated habitat; material: feces | host: Homo sapiens | place: Peru | collected 2012 | reverse complement strand
GGATTACCACACGCCCCTCAAACGTGCGCGTCTGCCGATTCCGCCACTCTCGCATGTTCCGTGGAACGTTTTGTATTATAGCAGAGAGAGCCGGGGATGTCAAGCGTTTTTCGTAAGTTTTTTTTAAATTTTTTTACGAACGTTTTTCCGGTGTTCTTTTAACTTATGCCGTACTTTTTCTTTTTATTGACATAAATAACTATCCGCGTTATACTGTTATCGAGAAAATATTAAACCGTATAAACAAATTGAACAAAAAATCGAATGAGAGGACTCGTTATGAAGAATTTTCCCATAGGCGTAATAATAGACAGCTTCCGCTGCGACATAAGAACGGCGGTTGAAAAGGCGGCGAAGATCGGCGCAAAGGGTATACAGGTTTACTCTACGCGCGGAGACATGGCTCCCGAAAATCTCACACCCGAAAAGAGAAGAGAGTTTTTAAAGCTCGTCAAGGACAACGGACTCGTTATTTCCGCGCTGTGCGGAGATCTCGGCACGGGCGGATTCACGATTAAAGAAAATAATGCGATGAAGGTTGAGAAATCGGAGAGAATTCTCGATCTTGCGAAGGATCTTGAAACAAATATCGTAACTACGCATATCGGCGTCGTCCCGGAGGATCACAGCTGCGACAGATTCAAAATCATGCAGGAGGCGTGCTTCTCTCTTGCAGAATACGCCGATAAGCTTGACGCGCATTTTGCGATAGAGACGGGTCCCGAGACTTCGCTTACTCTTAAAAGCTTCCTTGATTCTCTTAATTCAAAGGGCGTTGCGGTCAATCTCGATCCTGCGAACCTCGTTATGGTCACGGGCGACGACCCCGTTAAGGCTGTTCACAATCTTAAAGATTATATCGTCCACACTCACGCAAAGGACGGCAGACAGCTTTATTATCTCGACCCCGAGGTCATCTACGGAATGAAGCAGAACGTTATCGTTACCGAGGACTCGTTTATCGAGGTTCCGCTCGGCGAGGGAAGCGTTGATTTCCCCGCGTACTTAAAGGCTCTTGAGGAGATAGGCTACGACGGCTTCCTTACTATTGAGCGCGAGGTCGGCGATGACCCGGAAAAGGATATAAGAAAAGCGGTCGATTTTCTTAAAGAGACTATGAAAAACAATTAATCAAGAGGAATAAAGAGGAAATATAAATGAAACTTTGGGCAGGCAGATTCAGCAAGGAGGTTTCGAAAACGACGAACGATTTCAACTCGTCGATACGAACCGACAGCCGTATGTATAAAGAGGATATCGAGGGCAGTATCGCCCACGCTGCAATGCTCGGCATGAACGGAATAATAACACCCGAGGACGCGGACAAAATTATAAACGGCTTAAAAGAGATAGAAAAAGAGCTTACCGACGGCTCTCTCGTCATTCCCCCCGACAGCGAGGACATACATACGTTCGTCGAGGGTGAGCTTACCTCGCGCATAGGCGACGCCGGCAAGAGGCTTCACACGGCGAGAAGCAGAAACGATCAGGTCGCTTTGGACGTAAGACTTTATTTGAGAAGCGAATGCAAAACGATCCGTGAAATGCTTACTAAGCTTATCGGCGTGCTTGCCGATGCGGGCGAAAAATATTCCGACGCGGTTATGAGCGGATATACGCATTTACAGCGCGCCCAGCCCGTCACGTTCGGTCATTATATGCTCGCGTATGCCGAGATGTTTTTAAGAGACAAGGAGAGACTTGATTCAGCCGTTTTGAGACTCAACCGTTCGCCGCTCGGCTGCGGAGCGCTCGCAGGCACGACTTATCCGATTGACAGAATCAAGACTGCGGAGCTTCTCAATATGGACGACGTTTGTCACAATTCGCTCGACGGCGTTTCCGACAGGGATTTCTGCATAGAGCTGTCGTCCGTAATGTCGATAATCATGGTTCATTTATCGCGTTTTTCGGAGGAAATAATCCTCTGGTGCTCTCATGAATTCAAATACATAGAGCTTGACGACGCGTTTTCGACCGGTTCGAGCATTATGCCTCAGAAAAAGAACCCCGATATCGCGGAGCTTGTCAGAGGCAAATCGGGCAGGGTATTCGGCGACAATATGGCGCTTCTTACCGTAATGAAGGGAATTCCGCTTGCATACAATAAGGATATGCAGGAGGACAAGGACGCGGTATTCGACAGCATAGACTCCGTAAAGGCTTGCCTTACGGCGTTTATTCCGATGCTTGAAACAATGACCGTTAAGCGGGAAAATCTCCGCGCGGCGGCGGCTTCGGGATTCATAAACGCTACCGACTGCGCCGATTTTCTCGTTTCCAAGGGTATGCCGTTCAGGGACGCTTATAAAGTTACGGGCGGACTTGTCGCATACTGCATTGCGAATTCAAAGACGTTCGAAACTCTTACTATGGACGAATATAAAAACGCAAGCGGGCTTTTCGACGACGGCATTTACAATGCTGTAAATCTCGAAAACTGCGTAACGGGCAGAACGTCTCTCGGCGGACCGAGCCCCGAAAACGTAAGAAAAGAAGCCGAGAGAGTCAAAAAAATTAACGTTTAAAGAGGTATGACCATGGCAAAAACCGTTTCTATCCTCAATCAGAAGGGCGGAGTCGGCAAGACAACGACAGCCGTAAATCTGTCCGCCGCCGTGGGAAACAGGGGCTATAAGGTTCTGCTTGCGGACATAGACCCGCAGGGAAATTCCACAAGCGGTTACGGAATAAATAAAAGAGAGATAAAAAAATCGTCGTTCGACGTGCTGACGGGTCAGGCGGAGGCTCGGGACGTTATAATCAAAACGGCGTTCGAAAACGTCGATATTATACCCGCGAATATGGATCTTGCAGGGGCGGAGCTTGAGATTATAGACACTCCTCACCGCGAAAGCATATTGAAAAAAGCTCTTGCCGGAATATGGGAGGATTACGACTTCATATTTCTCGACTGCCCGCCGTCGCTCGGATTAATAACGCTCAACGCGCTTGCGGCTTCGGATACGTTTTTAGTCCCGATTCAGTGCGAATACTACGCGCTCGAGGGCTTGAGCCAGCTTATGAACACGGCGAGAAAAATCAAAAAGGCGTACAACCCGTATCTCGACATCGAGGGCGTGCTTCTTACCATGTTCGACGGCAGACTGAATTTAACCCAGCAGGTCGTGACGGAGGTCAAGAGGTTCTTCCCGAAAAAAGTATACGCGTCGACAATTCCGCGTAATGTCAGACTGAGCGAGGCTCCGGGCTTCGGTCAGCCGATTATATATTTCGACCGCGCGTCGAAGGGCTCGCAGGCGTACCTTGCGCTTGCGGACGAATTTTTAAAGAATAACAACAAGGAGAGTGTATGAAATGAAAGTATTGTATGCAGTCAGCGAATGTAAGCCGTTTTTGGCTTCGGGCGGTCTCGGAGACGTTGCCGGAAGCCTTCCGCAGGCTTTGAGAAAACGTCTTGTCGGATGCAGAGTCGTAATGCCTCTGTACGACGGCATTAAGCAGGAGTATAAGGACGAAATGAAGTTTATAACTCATATCTCCGTCCCCGTAGCGTGGAGACGTCAGTATTGCGGTATTTTCGAGCTTCGCAGAAACGGCGTCGTATATTATTTCCTTGACAATCAGTATTATTTCAAGCGTGAGGGAATTTACGGTCATTACGACGATGCGGAGAGATTTGCGTTCTTCTCACGCGCGGTGCTTGAAATCATACCGTTTATAGATTTTAAGCCCGACATTATTCACTGCAACGACTGGCAGACGGCTCTCGTTCCCGTTTATTACAGCGCGATTTACGCGACGATGCCCGGCTATGAGAATATCAAAACCGTATTCACGATTCACAACATTCAGTATCAGGGCAAGTACGGCAACGAGCTTTTAGAGGACGTTATCGGTTTGAGCGAAAACGACAGAAGACTGCTCGAATACGACGGATGCATCAATTTCATGAAGGGCGCGATTGAGGCCGCAAATAAGGTCACGACCGTAAGCCCGTCGTACGCAAAGGAGATTCTCGACCCGTGGTATTCGCACGGACTCGATACGATTTTAAACGAAAGATCGTGGAAATTACAGGGTATTTTAAACGGTATCGGCTATGATATGTACGATCCCGCAACGGATAAGGATATTTACGCCCATTATTCCGCCGATAAGCCTAAGAATAAAGCAAAGAACAAAGCCATGATGCAAAAGGAATTCGGACTTGAAGTAAAGCCCGACGTTCCCGTTGTCGCTATGGTTTCAAGACTTGTGGCTCATAAGGGCTTCGACCTCGTGAAGGCTGTTCTCGAGGAGATAATCTGCACATCGGACGCGCAGTTTATAATTCTCGGTACGGGCGAGTGGCAGTTTGAGTCGTTCTTTAAGGATATCGCTTCGAGATATCCCGGCAGAGTAAGTCTTACTCTTGCGTTCAGACCCGACCTTGCTTCAAAGATATATGCAGGCTCGGATATATTCTTAATGCCGTCCAAGAGCGAGCCCTGCGGACTTTCGCAGATGATTGCGCTTCGTTACGGCTCGATACCGGTAGTACGCGAAACAGGCGGATTGAGAGACACCGTATTCGACAGCGGTCTGGGCGAGGGCAACGGCTTTACGTTCCCGACGTACAACGCTCACGATATGATGCACGCGTTAAGACGCGCGTTCGAGGGCTACGCGGATCACGACGGCTGGCAGATACTCGTTAAGCGTGCAATGTCGTGCGACTGCTCATGGGCTAAATCGGCAAACGAATACATAAAGATGTATAAAGAGCTTATCAAAGGATAATTAAAAATCGGGGAGAAATTAAAATGGCAGAATTCATACTTTCCGCGTTCGCCGACGAGGGCGGAAATACGATTTACGAGCAGATAGACGCATTAAAAGCAAATTCCATTATGCATATAGAGCCCAGAGGCATTGACGGCGTTAATATAGCCGACTATTCGTCCGCTCAGGCAAAGGAGCTTAAAAAAATTCTTGACGGCAGCGGAATCGGCGTTTCCGCGATAGGCTCGCCGTTCGGAAAGATTCAGCTTAAAGATGATTTCAATGTTCATATGGAAAAATTTAAGCAGACGGTAGAGAATGCGTGCATACTGGGAACTCAATATATACGTATGTTCAGCTTTTACTATGACGGATATACCGCAGAGGAAGCGAGAGATCCCGTTTTCGAAAGACTCGAAAAAATGGCGGATTATTCTCTTTCGTGCGGGGTATACTGCTGTCACGAGAACGAAAAGGATATCTACGGCGACACCGAGGACAGGTGCAGGGATATACTCACGACATTTAAGGGCAAAATAAAGGGTATATTCGACCCCGCGAACTTCATTCAGTGCGGAGTCGATATTCTCCCCGCATATTCGCTTCTTAAGGATTATATCGAGTATATGCACGTAAAGGACGCGAGATATTCGGACGGCAGCGTAACGCCTCCCGGACTCGGCGACGGTCATATAAAAGAACTCCTTACCGAATTCAATAAGAAAGACGGAAAGCATTTCCTCACCCTCGAACCGCATCTGAAGGTTTTTGACGGACTCGAAAATCTCGAAAAATCGGGCGGTACGATTCATAAGCTCAAAGTCGACTACACTTACCCGACCAACCGCGACGCGTTCAACGCCGCCGCGTCGGCTCTGCACGAGGTGCTTTCCGAAATAAAATGAGGTGCACGGCATGGATAACGGTTATTATCCCGGCAGCAATTACAATCCCGGCGGTTTTCCGTCGGGTAGGATGAAATATCCGCATTATATCGACCCGACGGCATGGGACGCTCAGAAGCGAAAAATACGCATGCTCGGACTCGCTTCGGGACTGGCTATACTCGGATATATAATTACAGGAACGCTTTTCAGCAGTGTTATGGCATATTTAAGCCGTTCGTCAGCGGTGAATTTCTTTCCTTCGGCGGATACATTGGGATTCATAATGGAAATAGTCTACTCGATTATCGCGGTAGGCGCGCCGTTTCTTGTTATGAGATTCGTAATGGGTCGGAAGTATTATGATAATCCGATACCGTATTCTAAGCCTGTTAATTCTAAATACTTTATCCCTCTTGTCGTAATGGGACTGGGCGTATGCTTCGTAGGCGATATATTTACCTCGATAATCGCCATGGCTTCCGATTCCGTTTATCAGGCAAGCCGGGACGCGTCGGCGGCGATTGCCGCGTCTCCGGACAACGCGCTCGACATGCTTTTATACGTGCTTCGTACTGCGATAGTACCCGCTCTTATCGAGGAGTCGGTAATGCGCGGAGTCATTATGCAGCCTCTTCGTAAATACGGAGATATGTTTGCGATACTGATGTCGTCGCTCGTTTTCGGACTGCTTCACTGTAATCTGGCGCAGATTCCGTTCGCGTTTATCGCGGGTATCGCGCTCGGCTATGTCGTGTGCATAACGGAGTCTTTGTGGACTGCGATTCTTCTTCACGCGCTCAACAATACGTACTCTCTCGTTGTTTCACTCGGATATTCGCGTTACGGACAGGAGAGCAGTGCGGTAATGTATATTTCGTCACTCGTTTTCTACGGTGTGATTCTCGCCGCCGCGATTGTCGCGTATAAATACTTTACGTCGGATAAAACGCCGAGACTTCGTAAATCTCTTGCCGTCAACAGCGGAAGAAACTTTATCCCCGCGTATGCGCCCGGCTCTGCAAAGGTTTCCAACGGAAATCTTGTATCGGCGTATCTTCTAAACCCCGGCATGATAGCGGCGTTTGCCGCCGTTTGTATCGAAACGGTGTCGATGATGAGCAGATAGCAATAATTTGCCTTGTTTAATTCGGTAAATTATTGAAGTAAGAAGTTTTAGCACTCGGTAAAAACAGTGTAAAAAAAGCAGATTGCATACAACTTGCAGTCTGCTTTTTGACGGATTATTTATTTTTTAATAGAAAACTGTTTACAAAAAAAGTTTATTGCGGTAAAATAAAAAAAAGTCCGCAATATGTTTTGCGGACCTCGGAGCTGTCATAAAACGGCAGGCGGTTTTACCCTTTTTATCATAAGAGGGTATTCGCCCTCTTTAAATAAAGGGGGTGGTGTCAATGACGGAATTGTTAATTTACATAACAGCAGTTATGATAATTGTAATAGTCCTTTATATGGCAAAATAATAACCGCCCTGTTCCCCAACCGGCGGTTACTATAACCAATAAGTAGGGAAAACCGTCTCTGCGGCAGCTCCCCGTACTTTTATTATATTCGCCCGGCAGGAGTTTGTCAACACCCGCCGAGCGTTTTTTTATTATCTTACACTGAGCACCGCACACTGCCGTTTACTGCGCTTTTTTCATTTCCTCGATTTCGAGATTTATATTTCTTTTTTTCGAGTGGAGGTAGGGCTTGATTCTCAAAATTATATACATCGGTATTCCGCCCGCGAAGTTCATTATGATGTCGCCCATAGTGTCCATAAGCGCGAATCTCGACGGATCCTTCGGGTCAAAAAGGTTGAATATTTTGGACGGGTCTCCGCCTGCGGCGGCAAGGGCGTTCTGATAGCTCCAGTGCTGAGCGTCTCCGCCGGCTATCTGGTCATATGAGAATTCGAAAAGCTCCCACGCCGTCGAGATTATGAAAGCGAGTCCGAGCGCGCACAGCACGGCGATTTCCGGGTCGCAGGTGACCTTGCGCTTTAACTGCGTGGCTCCGACGTACTCATAGCCTATGAAAACAGCCTCCGCGGTGCCGAACGCGTGAAGCGCTTTGTCGAAAAACGGAACGGAATAATAAAAGTTGAGATACGCTCCGCAGAACGAGCCGAGGAAGAATCCGAGAACCGTTATGTTCTGAAAGTAGGGAGAAAAATATTTAAGCCTGTTGTTTCCGGGCAGAGCCTGCGCGATTTCGTACGCGAACATACCGACGAGATTCGCCGCCATCTGCAAAGGCTGCGACGAGCCTAAGTATTTGTCGCCGAAAATAAGACTCTTTAAAATGCCGTATATCATCAGCGCTCTTAATATCCACCAGTAGATAAGCTCTGCCTTCGATACGTTCTTCATAATACGGGAAATGTAGTTTTTCATCGGTTTGTCCTCGATTGTCTTTTATTTTGCAGAATGATGATAACATATGTATTACAAATATTTATTCTCTTAATGAATGAAGCTTTTAAGAATATTCTAACATTTCAATAAAAAAATATAAACAGGGGGGATATCTGTTGAATTCTTGACAATAAAAATTGTATTATATATAATATTATCTTAGCTCGGTATAGTTTATTTGTGTTGAAACGAGGTTTTCATATGGGACTTATAAAATCAATAAGAACGGTGGTAAGCGAGAATCGGACTAACCGCAAACGTCTTTTCCGTCTCGCGGTCTATGACTTGAAAAATAAAAACGGAGGAACGGTTCTCGGATTTCTCTGGAACTTTTTAAACCCCGCGTTACAGATACTTATATACTGGTTCGTGTTCGCCGTCGGATTGAGACAGGGTGCGGACATCGGCGGCGTGCCTTATATTATATGGCTGATAGTCGGAATCGTGCCGTGGTTCTTTATGAGCACGTGCATGCTTGAGTCCGATATGTCGATACTCTCGTTTTCATCCGTCTTAAAACGAATGACGTTCCCCATGGCGGTAGTACCCGTCAAGACGGTTGTTACGAATCTGATAACTCATTTCATATCCGTCATAATCGCGTTTATAATCGTCGCCGCAAGCGGAGTTCATATAGGCAGTCAGATCTGGCAGTTATTATATTATATGTTTGCCGCCGTATTCTTTTTAATATCGTACGCGCTGATAGGCTCGTCGATTACGGTTATATTCAGGGATTATCACAACATTTTTTCGTTTGTAATAAGAATGCTGTTCTTCATCTCTCCCGCCATGTGGAATCCCGACGAGTCGAACGAGGCTATCAGAATTATTATGATGATAAACCCGTTTGCGTATATTATAAACGGTTACAGAAACGCGTTTTTTTATTCGGAATCATTGCTTCTTCCGCTGACGAACGGCATTATCTTTTGGGCTTTGTCGATTGTAATGTTCGTTGCCGGATGCCTTCTGCACACTAAGTTAAGACGTAAATTCATAGATTTGCTTTAAGGGGGAATAAGAATGTCGTTTGCTCAGAATTTTATGCCGAGACCCGTCGTCTCGTTTTCTCACGTGTCAAAGGATTATACGCTCTATTCCTCGTTTTCCGATAAGCTCAAGGGGCTTTTCCTAAACAATTCGAAAATCAAAACGTACAGAGCCGTCGACGACGTTAATTTTATACTAAGACAGGGCGAGGTCGTCGGTCTTATCGGACTCAACGGCAGCGGAAAGTCGACGATAGCATCCATGATTACGGGCATAACGCAGCCTACCGAGGGCAGAATCAGAGTCAAGGGCGAGGTCAATATGCTCGCCGCGTCCTCGGGCATGCGCCCCGCGCTGACGGGTATAGACAATATACGCTTTAAATGCCTGCTGATGGGGCTTTCCAACAGCGAAATAAACGAAATCGAAAAGGAAATAATCGACTTTGCGGATATAGGAATTTATATAAATCAGCCCGTTAAAACGTATTCGTCCGGCATGGTTTCGAGACTCGGATTTGCGATAAGCGTTCATATGGATCCCGACATTTTAATTATCGACGAGGCTTTGAGCGTAGGCGACAACAGCTTTTCGGACAAGTGTCTTGACAAGATAAACGAATTTAAAAACAAGGGCAAGACGATAGTTTTCGTAAGCCACGCGACGAATCAGATGGAGACGTTCTGCGACAGGGTTATATGGATAAACAGGGGCAGAGTAATAGGCGACGGCGAGCCTAAGAGCATTATCGTTCCGTACTGCGGATTCGCAAGGGAGTACGCCGGAATGACGAATGAGGAACGCGCGTACGCTCAGCCCGAGCTTGAATTTTATCAGAATAAATATCTTCGCTGACGGGAGAGACATATATGGAAACCACGGCAGAAAACAATATTGAAATAGAAAAATTAAAAGAGGATAATGCCCGTTTGCTTGCCGAACTCAAACAGTGTTATTCTGATATCGAAAATCAGACGGCAGTTTTATCGTCCGTTAAAAAGGATCTGCGCCGATATGAGGTTCAGATAAATTCGTTAAAGGTCGAAAACGATAATTTCAAGAGAAAATTCTCTTTGATTGAGAATAATTTTATCGGTTCGCGCCTTTTGAACGTTTACAGAAAGTATAAAAACGTGATTCTGCGTTTTTCAAAGTGAGGGAGAATTATGTCCGCTGACAATATCAACGAGGCTTTAAAATATTTAAAACGCCGTTCGGCAGAGCTTAAAGAGCTGCTCGGCGAATTCGGCGTTTCGCTCGACGAAAAGGAAAACGCCGTTTATTTTAACACGGATAAAAAAAGTCTTAAGGATTTGAAGGTCGCCGCAATCGCGGACGCTTTCACCCGCGGTAATTTTGAGAGCGAATGTAATTTCTTCTCCCTTACGTGCTCCGACTGGAAGAATGAAATCGACTCGTTTAATCCCGATCTTTTATTTATAGAATCCGCGTGGAACGGTAAAAACAATTCGTGGTATAAGAAAATTGCAAACGGAAGCAAGGAGCTTTATGAGTTAAGCGAATACTGCCGGTCAAAAAGGATTCCGATAGTATTCTGGAATAAAGAGGACCCCGTTTTTACGGACGTTTTCATGTCGGCGGCGTCGTGTGCGGACTATGTTTTTACGACGGACATCGACTGCGTTGCAAAGTATAAGAAGAGTCTTAACAGCGACAACGTGTATCTGCTTCATTTTTCGGCGCAGCCGAGAGTGCATAATCCGCTCGAAATGCATGTAAGAAAGGATAAATTCTGCTTTGCGGGCGCGTATTATCATAAGTATAAAGAGAGATGCAGGGTTTTTGACGATTTTGCCGATGTTTTCGAGAGTACAAAGGGACTCGAAATATTCGACAGAAATTTTAAAAATCCGAGACCCGAGCATGCGTTTCCCGCAAGATATAATAAAATGATATTGGGTTCGCTGTCTCCCGACGAAATACATATAGCGTATAAGGGCTATAACTACGGCGTGAACATGAACTCGGTAAACGCGTCGCAGTCGATGTTTGCGCGCAGGGTGTTTGAGCTTCTGGCTTCGAATACGATAACCGTCGGCAATTATTCGCGCGGTCAGCGGAACTTCTTCGGCGACTTAACGATAAGTACGGACAATTCAAATGAGCTTAAACGTCATCTTGACAAATACTGCTGCGACGAGGAATCGACGCGAAAATTCAGACTCGCGGGGCTTCGTACCGTACTGTCATACCATCTGTGCGAGGACAGGCTCGGATATATAGCGGGTATTGTTTTCGGCAGGGATATGAAGAAAAAACTGCCCGGAATTACGCTTTATTCGTACTGCGAAACGGGGGAAGAAGTCAGTAATACAATATCTTCATTTGCCCGTCAGACGTACAAAAACGCCCGTCTTTATATCATAACGGACGTTGATTTTACCGAGTCGGACGAGAGAGTAAAAAGAATCGGAACCGATGAAGCCTCGTCGGCGGAGTTCCCCGTAAACGGATTTATCGCAGCTATGAATCCGCGTGATTTTTACGGTGAAAATTATCTTTACGACCTTGTTTTGTCGGTGAGATATTCTTCCCTCGACGGCTTCGGAAAAGCAGATACATATAAAAACGAAAACGGCGAAGTCTCGATTGCTTCGAGAGAAAATACGTACAGGGAGTGTTCCTCGTTTAATTCGAACGCGGGAATTGTCAGGCCGTCTGCCGTAAAATGCGATGTTTTAAGCTTTGCAAAGGGTGTAAAGCTTGACGGAAAATTCCTATGCACGGACGAATTCAACTACTGCGAAAACGGCGGGCAGTCGTGCGAAAAATGCGGGGATATGTTTATCGCCGATAAAGGAATAGAGCTTCATAAACTCGAAAAACTTGCCGAGAATATAAAGCCCGGCGAGGACGATTCGATTTATATAAACTACGGCCCCGTCGAGCTTAACAACGCTTTCAGAAAGTATACTAATAAAAAGGTTCTCTATTTCGCCGCCGACGGAAAAACGGGCGTTGACTCGAAAATGTCCGAGGGCGAGAAGAGCGAACCCGTAATCGCAAAGGAATTAAAGCTTTCCGAACACGGTATACAGAATAATATTTCGATAGTCTGTGCGTGCGCGGGCGATCTCGCGGTCAATATAAAATGCGATGTGCTCGACAGCTCAAAACGCGTTATAACATCGGAAGTGAGCACCGATATGCCGTTTTTGTCAGCCGATATTCCCGCCGGGGGCGAATATGTTAATATTTCGCTCGTTATAACCGGTTCGGGCAACACGGAGATAAGCTCCGTCAGAATCGGAAGCGATATAAATATCTACGAGGATATGCCGTTTGTGTCGAGAAACGATACGCTTGTTCTTGCACCCGCATACCCGTCGTACGACGATTTGTATAAATACATGTACATCCACCGCCGTTTAAAGGCTTATAAAAATTATGCCTATCCCGCAGACGCCGCCGCGATAGGCGCGGACGTTAAGGCTGAATTCAGAGAATACGACGGAATCGACGTGGTTTCGGGCAACGCCGACAGACTCGTTTCGATTCTCGAAAATTCGAATATTAAAAATATATTCATCCACTTCCTTGACCCGTATATCTGGAGCATTATCAAGCCCTACACCGATTCGTTCAATATATTTATATGGTCTCACGGATTCGACATTCAGCCGTGGTTCAGACGTAAATATAATTTTGAGACGGACAGGGAGCTTGAAAAGGCGAAAGAACAGTCGGCAGTCAGGGAAAAAATGTGGCGCGAGGTTTTCGAGTGCTCGAAAACGGATAATATTCATTTCGTATTTGTTTCCGAATATCTCAAAAATACGGTCGGCGAGGACTACGGCGTCGAATTTACGGATAAAAACTCGTCCGTCATTCACAACTGCATTGACACGTCGCTTTATTCGTATGAAAAGAAGCCGAAAGAGCAGAGATTTAAAATTCTTGCGGTTAAATCGTTCGCAAACAACAACTACGCAAACGACGTTATGACAAAAGCGATTGCGGAGCTTTCAAAATATGACGAATTTAAAGATATGACGTTCGATATTTTCGGCGACGGAGAAAAATTCGACATAACGTATTCGGCTCTTAAAAGGTACAAAAACGTCAATATGAACAGGCGTTATCTCTCACCGTACGACATCGCGGACGAGCATAAAACACACGGAATTTTCCTTTGTACCACGCGTATGGATACACAGGGCGTTTCGCGTGACGAGGCAATGTCCTCGGGACTCGTTCCCGTGACGAACGCGGTTGCCGCCGTACCCGAATTCGTTGACGATAACTGCGGAATTTTAGCCGGGGCAGAGGATTATAAGGGTATCGCCGACGGAATTTTAAGACTTGTAAGGGACGAAAAGCTCTTTGAGAAAATGAGCGAAAACGCGGCGAAGCATGTGCGTGAAATTTCGTCCGTCGAATCGGAGGTACCGAAGGAACTCGGGCTGATTGCAATAGGTTGTTAATTTTTAAATTCTGCTCTTTATGTGTTTTTTATAAAAATAATACAGCTTTACGTGGAGTAAAATATAATGAAAAAATTATAGGATTATGTAAATGTGTGAGAAAAAAAGGATGGAAATTTTGCTGTCTGCTATTAGTTAATCTGAAAAACATATAAAACGGAAAATGTATAAAGCTAAGGAGTGATTTGTAATGTCAAATATAATCAATGCAATAATGCGGCTTGTTATAAATCCTAAATTTGAATTACGTAGTTATTCGGAAAGTCATAACAGAGCAAATAATATGGGAGAAGCTTTAGAAGAATATATCAAAGACATATTTGCAGGAACAGTAAATGAAAAAGATGAAAGCATTAGGAATCAAAAGCTATCAAACGTGTTTAGCTATTTAGGAAATCAAAACAATCCTCCTGATTCTATGTTGCGAGGCGGAGATGCTATTGAGGTTAAAAAAATAGAATCAAACGATTCATCGTTAGCATTAAACAGCAGTTACCCAAAAGCTAAACTTTATTGCGATAGTCCTATGATAAAAAAGGCTTGCAGAGAATGTGAGGATTGGAAAGTTAAAGATATGATTTATGCTGTTGGAGTGGTTGACTCTAATTACCTTAAATCTTTGGCTTTGGTATATGGCGATGATTATTGTGCTGAAAAATCTGTTTATGAACAAATAAAAAGTGTTATCAAAAACGGAGTGGAAAGTATAAACGGTGTGGAGTTTTCTGAAACTAAAGAATTAGGCAGAGTAAACAGAGTAGATCCTTTGGGGATAACATATTTACGAGTTCGCGGTATGTGGGGTATTGAAAATCCATTTAGTGTTTTTAGGTATATTTATAGAAGAGACTATTCAAAAAAATTTAATTTTATGGCTCTTATAAATGAAGAAAAATACTATTCGTTTAATAACTATAATGAATTAGAACAACTATGTAAAACCATTCAGTACTTGCATATTGAAAATGTTAAAATTAAGGATCCAAACAATCCGGCACAACTTAAAAGTGCAAAATTAATTACATTTACAGTATAGGAGAATTTAATGAATATTATAAGTTTATTTTCAGGTGCCGGCGGGTTGGATTTGGGGTTCCGAAAGGCGGGTTTTAATATACTGTGGGCAAATGAATACGATAAAACAATTTGGGAAACCTACGAAAAAAATCACAGTACCCCTCTTGATAAAAGAGATATAAGAAATATTCCATCAAGTGATATTCCGGATTGCGACGGTATTATCGGCGGACCACCATGTCAGAGTTGGAGCGAGGCCGGTGCAGGACGGGGTATCGAAGATAGCCGCGGAAAACTTTTTTATGAGTTTATTCGAATACTTAAAGATAAACGTCCCAAATTTTTTGTTGCTGAAAATGTTTCAGGTATGCTTGCGGATTTACATAGGGAAGCAGTAAAAAACATTTTATGCAATTTTGAGGAAGCAGGATACAGTGTTTCTGTGAATTTAGCTAATGCTGCAAACTATGCTGTTCCGCAGGATAGAAAGAGGGTTTTTTATATTGGTTTTAGGAAAGATTTAAATATAGATTATAGATTTCCTGCTCCGCTAAATTATAAAATTACATTAAAGGATGCAATATGGGACTTAAAAGATACTGCAATTAAAGCGCAAGACAAAAATAAAACCAATGGGGGTAATTGTCTTATTCCAAATCATGAGTATATGAATGGGGGGTTTTCAACAATTTATATGTCAAGAAACAGGGTTCGTAATTGGGACGAACAATCATTTACAATTCAAGCTGGAGGAAGGCACGCTCCCATTCATCCTCAGGCACCTAAAATGATATTTGTTGAAAAAAATAAGAGAATATTTGTACCCGGAAAAGAAGCTTTGTATCGTCGTTTATCTGTTCGGGAATGCGCAAGAATACAAACTTTTCCTGATAATTTCATTTTTTATTATACAGATATCGCTGATGGTTATAAAATGGTAGGAAATGCTGTTCCTGTTATGCTTGCATATCATATTGCAAAAAGTATATACGAACAAACAGGTTAAGAGTAAATTTTTTTTGTTTTTTGAATTCTAAAAAAATGTATAACAGAAATCTTTTTGACGAGTAATCGGCAATATATAATTACACATTGCCATAATAAAAACACGCATATGCTCCTAAATAAGGTAATATGCGTGTTTTTTTGTTTGATAAAGTGATAATGCTACAGTTGTGTTAAAAAGGTTTTATTTTTTTTAATAAAATAATAGTTGAAACATTATTATGTGTGAGATAATGAAAATCAAGTCGTTTCAAACTGGCTGTTGTATAAATTCGTGTAGAATCCGTTTTGAGCCATGAGGGAATCATGATTGCCCTGTTCTATTATTTTACCGTCCTTCATGACGAGTATTACGTCCGCGCTCTGTATTGTCGAGAGTCGGTGCGCGACTATGAAGCTCGTCCTGCCCTCGGTCATTTTTGCAAACGCGTTCTGAATTTTCAGCTCCGTTCTCGTATCGATTGACGACGTTGCCTCGTCGAGAATCAGCATCGGTGGCAGGCTTAACATGATTCTCGTTATGCACAGAAGCTGTTTTTGTCCCTGCGAGAGTCCGCCGTCGCTCTCGCCCAGAACGGTATCGTACCCGTCGGGCAGACGTTTTATGAACGAGTGTGCGTGCGCCGATTTTGCCGCCGCGATAACCTCCTCGTCCGTTGCGTCGGGCTTTGAAATTCTGATATTATCCCTGACGGTGCCGTATCTCAGCCACGTGTCCTGTAAGACCATGCCGTAGTTTGACCTTAACGATTTTCTCGTAAGACACCTTATCGGCTCGCCGTCTACGCTTATTTTGCCCGAATCCGCGTCGTAGAAACGCATCAAAAGATTAATAAGCGTTGTCTTTCCGCAGCCGGTGGGGCCTACGATCGCGATTCTCTGACCGGGATGCACGGATAAATTAAAATCCTCGATAAGCTTTTTGCCGGGAGTGTATGAGAAATAAACCGAGTCAAAATCGACCTTTCCCGTCGGAGAAACGAGCGTTTTTGCGTCCTTCGAATCGGGAATTTCGGGAGTTTCATTAATGAATTCGAATAATCTCTCGGCGCAGGCGAGCGAATTCTGAAGCTCTGTGATAACGCCCGATATTTCGTTAAAAGGCTTTGTATACTGGTTCGCGTAGCTTAAAAATGAAACAAGTCCGCCAACGGTCATTGCAAAATGTCCGCCGTTTATGACTCCTATTGCGCCCGTTAAGGCGACCGCCGCGTAGACTATGCTGTTGATAAAGCGCGTGCAGGGGTTTGTAAGGGATGAAAAGAACGTTGCTTTAAGCGAGCATTTTTCGAGTCTTTCATTTATTTCGTTAAATTTTTCGTTAGCGTCGTTCTCCTTTGAAAACGCCTGAACGGTTTTTTCGTTTCCGAGCGTTTCCTCAATGTGAGAGGTCTGCTCCGCGTTCGTTTGCGACCTTAAGGTAAACATCGCGTGCGTTTTCTTTGCTATAAAGCGTGCCATGAACAGCGACAGGGGAGTCAGTACGACTACGACTGCGGTTATCGGAGGGTTTATCGTCAGCATGAAAACGAGAGTCGCTCCTATCGTCATAACGCCCGTGAACAGCTGTGAAAATCCCATCAGCAGACCGTCTCCGAACTGGTCGGCGTCGGAGATAATTCTGCTGACCGTGTCGCCGTGCGGGTGAGAGTCAAGGTATTTAAGCGGGAGAATTTCAAGCTTTTTGAACGCGTCGTTTCTCGCGTCGCGTATGACCCTGTACGTTATGCGGTTGTTTATCATGTTCATTATCCATTGGATTACGGCGGTGACGGCGGTTATTATTCCGACTTTTATAAGTATATTTTTTATCGAGTCAAAATCGACGTTTCCGATTCCGTGTATACAGTCTATCGCGTTTCCCGCGAGTATCGGAATGTATAATGTAAGAACGACGCTTACGCCCGCGAGGAGAATCGAGAAAAACAGCAGGATTTTATATCTTCCGACATACTTCATCAGCATCTTTACGGTCTTTCTGTCGTTTGAAGAGGTGCGTTTTTTCTTCATTTTTCCTCACCCGCCTTTTTATACTGTGAGTCGTAAATTTCTTTATAAACCGGGCAGTTTTCAAGAAGCTCGCTATGCGTTCCGAGTCCCGCTAATCTGCCGTCGTCGAGCACGGCGATTACGTCCGCGTGCTTTATCGACGAGGTTCTCTGCGAGACGATTATTACCGACGTGTCCTTTATCGAGGCTATCGCTTTTCTCAGCTTTGCGTCCGTCGCGAAGTCGAGCGCGGACGAGGAGTCGTCGAGGATGAGAATTTCGGGTTTTTTAACGAGTGCGCGGGCAATTGTCAGTCTCTGTCTCTGACCGCCCGAGAGATTTTTTCCGCCCTGTTCGATAACGCTGTCGAGTCCCGATTCCTTTGAATTTATAACGTCCTCCGCCTGCGCCGTTCTTGCCGCGGACATGATTTCTTCGTCCGTTGCGTTTTCGTCGCCCCATTTTAAATTATCTCTTATCGTACCGGAGAAAAGCGTTGCCTTCTGTTCGACTACGCCTATCCTGTCCTTTAACGAATTCTGATTCCAGTCGTTTACGTTTACGCCGTCGACATAGACGTTACCTTTTGTTGCATGATAAAATCCGGGTATCAGATTCACAACCGACGTTTTGCCCGCGCCCGTACCGCCTATGATTCCGAGGGTCTGTCCTTTTTTAAGCGTAAACGAGATATCCTCGAGCGCGTCGCCGCCGGTTTCGTTGTATTTTAAATATACGTTTTCGAATCTTACGGCCTCGTCGGTGTCGCTTCCGCCGATAACGTCTCCGCCCTCAAACGACGGGGACATATCGAGAATATCGCTTACTCTGTTCGCGCACGCGGCGGCCTTCGTAATACTTATGATAAGGCTTGCGAATTTAATCAGCTCTATGAGTATCTGCGACATATAGTTATAAAGCGCGACTGTCTCGCCCTGCGTGAGGGTTCCCGCGTTGACCTTTACCGCGCCCGAATATATTAGAATTATAACGGCGGCGTTTATTATAACGTACGTTGCGGGATTGAGTACCGCCGCGATTTTGCCCGCGAATTCCTGTATAGCGACAAGCGCGTTGTTCGAGCCTACGAAACGGGCGGTTTCCTCTTTTTCCCTGCCGAACGCGCGTATAACTCTCACTCCCGTGAGATTCTCTCTCGTAAGTCTTAAAACCGAGTCGAGCTTGCCCTGCGTTTTTTTATAAAGAGGGATTCCGGCGAGCATTATGCCGAATATTACTGTGGCAAGAATCGGAATCGCCCCCGCGAAAATCAAAGCCTCGCGCGTATCTATTGTAAACGCCATGACCATTGCGCCGAGTACGACAAAGGGTGAGCGCAAAAGCAGTCTTAAACCGATATTGAGTCCCGTCTGAATCTGGTTCATGTCCCCCGTCATTCTCGTTATGACGGTCGACGTGCCGAGAGAGTCAAGATCCGAGTACGATAAGGTCTGAATATGGGCAAACAGAGCCGAACGCATTTTCGTAACACATCCGACGGAGGCCTTTGCGGCGAAATACTGTGCCGTAACGCTCATCAAAAGTCCGGCGAGTGCAAGCCCGACGAGGATAAGACTCATTTTAATAATATAATTTTTGTCAGAATTCGGGATGCCGACGTCGATTATCTTAGCCACGACGAGCGGAACGAACAGCTCGAGCGTCGCTTCTCCTAACTTGAAAAGCGGACCGAGAATACTCTGCACGGCGTAGCTTTTCAGATAATAAAAAACCTTTTTCACATTATATCCGTCCTAAACAGTATGAATAAATATAAATTATACTATCATATTATATATTTTTCAATAATTACAGATTCATTTCGTTGATTGTTGGACTTTAAACGTATAAATATCCGTGATTTTTGTGCATACCTACATATTTAAAATATGCGAAGCGTATATTTTTTTATAATAGTCATTGACACCCACAATAAAAAATGGTAAAATATCTTAAAATATTCGCTGTCAAAAGCGGATTTTATTTTGAAACGGAGGATTACACATGAAAAAAGTAACGAAAATAATCGCACTCGCTCTTGCGGTTATTATGACTCTGTTCGCTTTCGCTTCCTGCGGAGACGACAAGGGCGGCGACGTAAGCAAGACTGATACGTCGAACGCAGCCGCACAGACGGGCAAGAAATACGTTATCTACTCGGATAACAGCTTCGCTCCCTTTGAGTATCTTGATACCGAAAGCGGTAAGTACACGGGCTTCGATATGGATCTCCTTGAAGCTATCGCTAAAGATCAGAAGTTCGAGTACGAGATGCACAACGAGGGATTCGATGCTTCAATGGGCGCGGTTCAGGCAGGTCAGGCAGACGCTATGATCGCCGGTATGACCATCACCGACGAGAGAAAGGAAACCTTCGATTTCTCCGACGGTTACATTGAAAACGGTCAGGTTCTCGTTGTTAAGGCTGACAGCGCTATTAAGTCTCTTGAGGATCTCAAAGGCAAGACGGTAGCCGTTAAGGCAAGCACCCAGGGTCTTGATTATGCCGAGAGCGTAAAGGATAAATACGGCTTCAAAACCGTTACCTACGAAGGCAGCGCCGAAATGTATCAGGCTGTTCTCAACGGTAATAACGACGCATGCTTCGAGGATTTTCCGGTTATTTCTTACTCGATCAAGACAGGTACCGCTCTTAAAACAATAGGTGAGGTTATCAATCCCAAACCCTACGGCTTCGCAGTCAAGAAGGGTCAGAATGCAGAGCTTATCACCATGTTTAACGAGGGTCTTAAAAATGTAAAGGCTAACGGCGTTTACGACCAGCTTCTCGCCAAGTACGGTATGAAATAAGTTTTTGACTTAAGCTTAAAATTTTATTATTGATTATTGCGGTACAGTATGGTCTGTAAGATCATACTGTACTCTATTGGATTGTAGGAAAGATTATGGATTTTAGCGTTGTATTTGAAAAGGCGACTCCTATTCTGTTAGCCGGTATCAAGCTGACGATAGGAATTTCGCTTCTCTCCATTCTTATAGGTTTCTTTCTCGGACTTATCGCATGCCTTATGGGAATGTCGAAGTTCAAAGTGTTCAGACTCATCTCGGGCGCATACGTTTGGATTATCCGCGGAACACCCATGCTCGTACAGGCGTTTATCGTCTTTTTCGGCGTACCGCAGGTCGTTCAGCTTTTTATCAGCGGATTTAAGTTTACTCCGTTCGTTGCAGGCGTCATAACCTTGAGTCTCAACGCGGGCGCGTATCTTTCCGAAATATTCAGAGGCGGTATTCAGGCCGTCGACAAGGGACAGATGGAGGCGGCGAGAAGTCTGGGACTCAGCAAGAGCAGGGCTATGATTAGAGTTGTTCTTCCTCAGGCTTTCAAAATATCGATTCCGTCCTTAGTCAACCAGTTTATCATTACAATAAAGGATACGTCCATACTTTCGGTTATCGGACTTGCCGAGGTTGTTAACAAGGCTAAGACGTACGTAGGCTCTACATACAGATTCTTCGAAACGTACGTTTACGTCGCCGGACTTTACCTCGTGGTTATATCCGTTCTCATGATAATTTCAAAAATGTTGGAAAAGAGATTGAACAATGACAAAAAAAGTAAAAGTAACCGATCTGCATAAGTCCTTCGACGACCTTGAGGTACTCAGAGGTATTAATATGGAGGTCGAGGAGGGCGAAGTCGTTTGTCTTATAGGCCCCTCCGGCAGCGGTAAGTCTACTCTGCTCAGATGTCTCAATCAGCTTGAGAGCGCGACGTCCGGTTCAATCGAGGTCGACGGTACGCTTATTACGGATAAGCATACTAATATAAATAAATTCAGAGAGAATGTCGGCATGGTTTTCCAGCAGTTCAACCTGTTTACGAACATGTCGGTTAAAAAGAATATAATGATGGCTCCCGTTGAGCTTAAAAAAATGACGAGAGCCGAGGCGGAAAAGAAAGCCTACGAACTTCTCGACAGGGTAGGGCTTCGCGACAAGGCGGACGCATACCCCCGTCAGCTTTCGGGCGGTCAGCAGCAGAGAGTCGCTATTGCGAGAGCACTCGCCATGCACCCGGATATAATGCTTTTCGACGAGCCGACAAGCGCGCTTGACCCGGAGATGGTCGGTGAGGTTCTCTCCGTTATGAAGGAGCTTGCCGAGGGCGGCATGACGATGATAGTCGTTACGCATGAGATGGGCTTTGCGCGCGACGTTGCGGACAGAGTCGTATTCATGGCTGACGGCGTTATTATGGAGGAGGGTACTCCCGAGGCGATTTTCTCCGACCCGCAGAACGAGAGAACCAAGGATTTCCTCAGATGCGTGCTTTAATTTAATTTAAACCGAAAATAACGGGACGTTTTTTTATCTGCTTGATAGAAAAGCGTCTTTTTTTAATCATACTGTAAAAAAGAAAAACAATTTAAACCGAAATTCACACGAATTTCATTATTATTTTGTGTTTTATGGTTGTTTTAATGTTGAATCTGTGTTAAAATTATACTTAAGTATGATTTACGGAGGTTTGTCATGAATGTAAAAGAGAAGGTGTCCGGCGTCGTTGATAAGGTGCGGACCTACTGGAAGATTCCGCCTTTAGGCAAATACATGACATTTAAGGAGATCGCCGCGTACGCAGTCGGAGGAATCGGCGCGTATTTCATTATGACAATCGGCGTTTCGCTTATAGTCGGTACGACGAACATGATAGTCGGCGGCGCGATAGGTATTGCTCCTGACGATATGTACATATTGTATCTTATAGACACGTTCGCGAACATTCCTCTCACCGCGTTGAGGGCGAACATGGTTGATAATACGAGGAACAAGGCGGGTAAATACCGACCGTACCTCTTATCCATGGGTATTCCGACGGCGGTAATATCCGTTGCGTACGTATGGTTCCCGTATGACAAGCTTGCGAATATTGTCGGAACAGGCATGATTTTCGGCAAGAGCGCTGATTATATCGCAACATGCGCTATAGTTCTTGTTTTCAATCTTCTTTTACAGTTTTATTATAACTTCTTCAACGACGCGTATACCAATCTTATACACGTCCTCTCTCCCAACACGCAGGAGCGTACCGACGTTCTTGCGGTCAAGAGCGTTGTTTACTCGCTCGCTCCTTCTATCATTAACATAGCCCTCCCGATAGTCGCGCAGGTATTTACGAACGACAACCTTTACGACATCAGAGTTTACAGATATTCCTACCCGATATTTGCGATTCTCGGTATCACTCTTACGATTCTCGTATTTGCAAATACGAAGGAGAAGATCGTTCAGGCTAAGTCCCATACCATTCAGATTAAATTCTCATACGCTATTAAGGAAGTCGCAAAGAATAAGTATTTCTGGATAATTTCTCTTGCCGGATGGATCGGATTTCTCGAAAGCGCGTACGGAAATATTCTCACATGGTCGTATAACTACGGTCATACCGCAAATGGCACGCAGTACGCTCTTATTCAGACTCTTATCGGAAACGCGTCTTTCTGGGGTATGCTTCTTACTCCCGTTCTCGTCAGAAAATGGGGTAAAAAGATGGTGCTTATTCTTGCAAACTTTATGAATATAGTCTGCATACTGGCAATGCTCCTCGGTATGCATAATATTTGGTGGCTGTTTATCTGCGTGTACTTTAACTGGTTCGTCGGCGCGAGCGAGCAGATTACCGCGCCCGCGATACAGGCGGATATCAGAGACTATCAGCAGTATAAAACGGGCGAGAGAATCGACGGAATGTTTGCGGCTGTCGGCACGATAGGAAGTATTGTAACGCTCTTTACGTCATCCATTCTTCCCGCCGTTCAGAAATATTACGGAATCAGCAGCAATAACGGCTATGCGTCGCCTTACGATATACTTGACGTTAATACGGGTGAACCCGGGCTTTTATATAGATTAATGTCAGTTCTTATAATTATGGCAGCTGTCGGCGCGTTTCTCAACGTCGTTCCCTACTTTTTCTACGACTTTACGGAAAAGAAACAGAAGGGCGTTGTCAAGGTTCTTAAAATCAGAGCGTTATTTGAGGATTACAGTAACAACTGTCTTAAGGACAGAGACTTGGTCGACGCTATCGATATAATCAACGAAGCCCGTGCCACGGCAAAAGCCGATTATGTAAGCGTTAATAAAGAAGATTATAAGCCCGATCCCGCAAGAAAAGTCGAAAAATACGCAAAGGGTGCGTCAAAGGACGAAAAGGAAGCATACAAAAAGGCTTGCAGGCTTGCCCGCGCGGATTATAAAGCGTCAAGGAAGCAGGCAAAAAAGGCATACAGAGACGCGCTCGAATTCAATGAGAAAATCGATATTTCAAAATTCGTCTGCGACGAGCTTGATAAATTCTCTACGCCTATCTATAAAACCCGGCTGAGCGTTTATAAAAAGGTTCTCGACGCAGGTCTCCCCGCGCTTGCTTCGACGAGCCGTGAGGATATTCTCAAGGAGCTTCATTCCGCACAGTCGCTTCCCTCGAATACCGAGGAGGAGAAGGAGCTTAAAAAGTTCGCTGTCGAGACGGCTAAGAAAAAGCTTGCCTCGAAAAAGGCAATCGAGAAGTATTATCCCGACGTAACGAAGCTTGTAAAGCCCGATTTTACGATTCTCGAGTCTCTGTTTGACGAGGAGGACTCGCTCGACGAGAAGCTTAAGGAGACGTACACTCTTTCCGCCGTTGCGAAGAAAGAAAAGGATTCTCTTGAAATCGCAAGACTTCGCAAAGAGATCGACGGATTAAAGGCAAAGAAAAAGGAAAATCTTGCCAAACAAAAAAAACAGAACGATATTCACTTCCATTACAGCCTTGCGGCAAAGGCGTACAACGACGCGGAGAGACTCGTCTCGCAGTATGAAAATTACAATCATCTTGACGAGCTTAACGCAATGTACGATGAAGCAAAGCGCAGAGCCGAGGAGACCGAGGCCCGCGAAAGAGAACAGGCGATAAGAGAACAGGAAGAAGCCGACGCGTACGCAAAGAAGATAAAAGCGGAGAAAAAAGCCGCAAAATCAAAGAAAAAATAATAATGAAACTCGGACGGCAGGGATTTACTCTCTGCCGTCCGAATATGTTTAATTTTATTGTAAAAAATATAAAACAATGATTTACCGCGTTGCACGCAATAAATTATTGCAGTGAACAGCAGGCGGCGGGCAGTGGTTAGAAATTACGTAATACTGACTGCTGACAACTGACCGCTAATCACTGAAACAATAATTTACCTCGGTAAATTATTGTTTACACCAAATTAAGTTCTTCTGCTTTTTCTCTTATTTTTAAAAAATCGCCGAGCGCGTCCTCTTTTTTTCTCGGGTCGCGCAGAAGTGCGGCGGGATGAAAAGTTCCCACAAAAAGAGTTCCCTTTTTATCGAAAAATACTCCGTGTTCTTTCGTAACCTTAAAATCGGGTTTAATTAACTTGCATGAGGCTATTCTTCCGAGGCAAACTACTATCGCGGGCTGTATTATTTTAAACTGCTCCCTTAAATACCCGATGCATTTTTCCTGTTCGTCGGGCATTGGGTCGCGGTTTTTCGGAGGACGGCATTTGACCGTGTTTGTTATATAAACATTCGTATTGCGGTCGAAGCCGACTACGGACAGATAATTGTCAAGCAGCTTGCCTCCTCTGCCCACGAACGGCTCTCCGCTTAAATCCTCGTTTTCGCCCGGAGCTTCGCCTATAAACATTATTTTGGAATGTTCGTTTCCGATTCCGAATACGACGTTCGTCCGCGTTTCGGCGAGTCTGCATTTTCTGCATGACAGACATTCTTCCTTGAGAAGTGAAAAACTGTCGCTCATGAGGTTTTCCTCCTTTTATATATTATATAATGATTATATTATATAAAGCGAAGAATGTCAAATTGTCATGATTTGTGAAATGTGCCGGTGTATTTTTTTAAAAAAATACTTGACTTAAACGGAACGTTAGTATATAATACAACTGTATTATTCGCAGAGGATAATAGAAAATTTTTTTAAGGAAGGTTTTACCAATGAAACTTGCAAAGAAAATTCTTGCTTGCGTAATCGCTCTTGCCCTCACGGCATGCCTTGGTGTTGTAGCTTTTGCTGCTGACGCTTCTTCTGTTAGCATTGAAACTAAATTCAATGCTGAGACCAGAGAGCTCACCATTAAGCTCGGTGCTAACGGCGCAAAAGAGACTGCCAGTCTCTTCCTTGACTATGACCATGACGCAGCGACTTTCGTAAGCGCAACTCCCTTCAAGGGTTCCTACACTGCTGTTGCAGGTGAGACCGCTGACAGCGCAAAGCTTCTCTCCGGTTCCGCAATGAGCATGGAGCAGTTCGACACCGCTTATGTTGAGATCGGTACTTTCGTTCTCAAGGTTAAGGACGGCGTTAAGAGCCTTGAAATCAAGACTGCTGACGGTACTGAGATCGACGGAATGAAGAAATCCGCTTCTGTTGTAGTTGATACTCCGGCTTATGAGAAGCCCTCTGAGACTACTACCGTAACTCCTGGCACCACTAAGGCTCCCGAGACCACCACTAAGAAGCCCAAGAACATCAAGAAGACCGGTGACGCTGGTATCGCTGTAATCGCAGGCGTTTCTGCTCTTGCTGCTGTTGCTTTCGTAGTAACCAAGAAGAAATAATTTAAACTGATTAAGGTTTAATTATCGAATCAAAAAATCGAGCTGTCTGAAAGGACGGCTCTTTTTTTTGTGCTTAAACAGTTCAGAGCATTTATAGCCTTTTTGTGCTTAAACAGTTCAGAGCATTTAAAGCTTTTTTGTGTTTAAACAGTTTAACACTTTTCGAATTGTTTCAGATGCGGCGGTACTCTTTTTTGTCCGGTGATATAAAACAAAATGTGAAACTCTTTACGGAGAAGGTGTATGAATCTGACCACTGCCGTTAATGTCTTTTTTTGCGTCAGTCGCTTCGCACCGGAGGTTTCACTTTTGATGTAAGATTGGAGCAGCCGAATAATGAAACGATATATGCAATGCGTGAAGCTGAAAGAATCGCTCATGCTCCGTCTGTAAAACGTTATTTCGATGAGGAACAGCCTCTATGGAGTTAAAATAATGATCTTTGATGTTATCAGGACGTCACAGTTTAAAAAGGATTATAAGCTTTTAATGAAAACGAGGTATGAATATTTCCTTGCCGATGTTATCAGGGTTTTATCGTGCGGTGATATTTTACACGATAAAAACGGATATCACTTTCTGACAGGTAATTGAGACGAATTTAGAGAGCGTCATATATCTCCCTATCGGCTGTTGATTTATCGTATTGATAATGATGTTTTGGTTTTAACTTTATCACGAACAGGAACCCGCAGCGACTTATTTAAATAACAGTTTGAATTCCTGCATACTTTTAATTATATGAAGACAAAAAAAAGACGTGACTTTTCGGTCACGCCTTTTATCGTAATTATTGAATTTGTTTTATTATTCGCCTGCGGATTCGGAAGCGGAAGCCGAGGTAACGTGTTTTGCGTCGGCGTTAACTTTCTGCTGCATTGCCGCACGGTGCTCGAGAAGCTCGTTGTACATCTGCTCTTTCTTCTTACCGTCAAGATCGTAGAAGAGCATCGGAATTATTCCGAGCGAACTGGTTAGAGCAGGAACGACGGTAAACATTGCGAAAAGATAGAATTTAACCGAGTTCGGCTGTTCGCGTCCCTCAATGTAAGCCGACGTATTATAATTAACCGCTTTTTTAAGAATAGTAGTGATAACGGAGCTGACCTTATTTGCAACCTTAGCCGCAAGACCTTTTGCAACCGACGTCATAGCCTCCGTTCGGTAGCCGTTTTTCCATTCGCAGTAGTCCATGGATTCGTTATACATTTCCGTACCGATAACCGATTTCAAACCGTAGAACAGCGTCCAAATGACTTCCCAAACCATCATGACTACGCACATTGCCCATTTGTTCTGATATATACCGCCCGAGAAGTCCTTCTTCATTCCGATACATCCGATAAGGAAAATAGGTACTTTGAGGATGTTGTCTATATAACGGCTGAATATGTACAGAACCTTTGATGAGAATTTTCTTCTCAGCCACGGAACGTATGAGTAGCTGACAGGCGACAGGGGAGCCGCGGGAATACCTGCGATAAGCGTCATCGAAGCAAAGTGCAGAACGTCAACGTAGTAGTCCTGCTTGCTTCCGCTCAGTCCGAAGCTGCTTAGAAAGTCGGAAAGCGTGAGCAGCAGTACGGGCTTGTTGTTCAGAATCGATTTAAAGCTTTGCTTCAGGCTCGGTGATTCAACAGACTGCATGATTCTCTCTCTTGAATTCATAAAGAACCACATTGACATACCGCTGGAAACGATGGTTGTGAAAAGACCCATGCCGACGAACGTTACGAGATATAACTGTTTTTGTGTGGCATTGAAGGTTTTTGTAAGAACCTTGTTATCGATAAGGTCGAGAATGACCGTCGTAATCTGTTCGGGAAGTTTTTCGCCGAATGTACCCGAAGCGAAGTTAGCAAGCGTTATAAGCCTTGTTCGGTCGACGGGGTGAGGCGTTATCGTTGACAGCAGACCTGTTCTTGCAATGCTCTGGAACGTGCCGATACCCTCTCTGATGAATGCGAGGACAAAGTAGAATACGAACTTTGTGATGTCCATGCTCGTTCTGCCCGCAAAAAGAATCGGCAGCAGCCAGTAGAGAGCGGTGAGGATGAGACCGGGAACCGCAAGTAAAAGCAGATACGGTCTGAACTTACCCCAGCGGGTACGGGTTTTATCTATGATCGCTCCCATGAAAATATCATTGACGACGTCCCATATTCCGTTGATAGTCTGTTCGATTGCCTGGAGTCCGAGATCGATCTGTAAAACGTTCGTTACAAATCTGCCGGAATAAGTGTTGATGTTAAAACTTTGCGCCGCGTCCCAGAGAACGAATCCGACGGTTTCTTTTCTACCGACGTAACGTCTGTTTTGATAGACGTAATTCACTTCGCCCGGATTCGAGGACTCGGCGTTATTTTTGTTTTCGTCCGACACTATAACATCTCCCTTTCTTTTTCTTTTATAATTTAACAAAACTAATTGTATCATATATATAAAAAAAATGCAACAAAAATAATTATTTTTGAATAGTTTATTAATGGACAAATTAAGGAAATGAACTTTCTTTAATAGGAAATATTATGCCAAAAAATTTATTTATTTTTACTATTAAACGTTACTTTTATTTGGATATATGCCATAAAAAGTAAACGAACGTGTATACAGAGTCAACAATATTGTATTTTATCCTTGATATTGTCAAAATAAAAATATATAATAATTATGTATATTAATTAAATGAGGTACAGGATGAAATCATTAACTCAATTGTATAAAGCCGGAAAGGGGCCGTCGAGTTCGCACACCATGGGACCTAACGACGCGGCAAAAAAAATTCTTGAAATGTTCCCCGATGCGGACTCGTTCAGGGTCATTCTTTACGGCTCGCTTGCAATGACGGGCAAAGGACACATGACCGACGAGGCTCTGCTGGAAGTTCTGGGCGAAGACCGTACGCAGATCATTTTTGATAAGGATACGGACATTTCAACTCTTCCGCACCCTAATACGCTTGACTTTTTCGCATATAAAAACGGAGAGCTTACAGGCAAACAGAGAGCGTCGAGCGTCGGCGGGGGAGCCGTCGAATACGAGGGGCTTCCGAGCGAGGATCCGCCCGAGATATATCCCCACAATTCATTTGCGGAAATCAGTGAGTACTGTTTAAAAAACAGAATCCGTCTGTGGCAGTACGCCGAGAAATTTGACGGCGCGGGCATTACGGAGTATTTGCTCAATATATGGGAGCAGATGAAGAATTCGATAAACGAGGGACTTGTAAAATCCGGCGAGCTTCCCGGAGGACTCGGTACGCAGAGAAAAGCGCGCTATCTTTTTAATCAAAGACATATCGACGAATCCGCACAGACAAAGGAAAACAGGGTCGTATGCGCGTACGCGTTTGCGGTAAGCGAGCAGAACGCGGGCGGCGGAATCATAGTTACCGCGCCTACATGCGGTTCGTGCGGAGTCGTTCCGTCGGTTCTGCGCTATATGCAGGAGCAGAAAGGATTTGACGATATACAAATCGCTCACGCTCTCGCGGCGGGCGGAATTATCGGCAATCTTATAAAGACAAACGCTTCCATAAGCGGAGCCGAGTGCGGATGCCAGGCGGAGGTCGGTGCCGCATGCTCCATGGCTTCTGCCGCGCTTGCGGAGCTTTTCGAAATGGGTATAGATCAGATAGAGTACGCAGCGGAGGTCGCTATGGAACATCATCTCGGGCTTACGTGCGACCCTATCGGAGGGCTTGTTCAGATCCCGTGCATTGAGAGAAATGCGGTCGCCGCCATGAGAGCGATAAACGCGCTGAGCCTTTCGAATTTCCTTACCACAACGAGAAAAATATCATTCGATACCGTTGTAAAAACGATGTACGAAACGGGACTTGACATGTCGAGAAGATATAAGGAGACTTCCGACGGAGGTCTTGCGGTCAATTACAAAAAATAACCCGACGGAGGTTTTTATATGAAAATAAAAAGAATCGCATGCGTTCTGACGGCTCTGCTGACCGCCGTATGTATATTTGCCTCGTGTAATAAAACGAGTTCGGACGACGATATTTCTTTTAGGACGATCGTTTGCTTCAGCGCGACGGTAAAAGAGGTCGGAGAGAGCTTTTTGGGCGTGACGGCGAATACGGACGTTGTGACCGACGGCGTAAAATATTTTTCCGAGGACGACGAAATTACAGTTAAATATTCCGATGCTTCCAAATTTAAGGCCGGTAACGTAGTTTCCGTGACGTTTGACGGGACAGTTCTTGAAACCTATCCGCCCAAAATTACCGCGACGAGCATAGTGAAGCTCCTTGATTCGGACGCATTCGAAAAACCGAGCGTATTTGACGGCGAGAATCTTGTGCAGACCTCCCCGATTCTGTCGGAAAACACACCGAAGCTCACGTTTCTGAAAAACGACGATGAAAAAACAGTGTTTACCGCGTGTGAAAATTCGGTTCAGTATAACGGCGAAAGCATCTACGGCGAGAGTCCGCTGATGACGACGGGCTACGGCTACGCTAAAAAGACGGACGATTTTAAATTCGTAACGCTCAAATTCGAAAAACAGCCCGATTCCTACACCGTAAGGGGCTGGAAAGAGGAGAGCATCGGCAATGCGTCCGACGCGCTGAAGGCTGTAAATGTTGACAGCGAGAACAACATTATAAAGCTTGACGGCGACGAGGTCGTTTTTGAGATAACCGCGTCGTGGAACAACGGCGATAAGATTATTTATTCAATCTATGTCGGCGAAGCGGGATAAAAACAGGGACTGTCGAAAATTCGGCAGTCCCGTATTTGATTTATAATTCGTAAGAGTATCGGTATGAGAAATGTTCAAAACCCATTTTCTCGTACCATTTTTTTGTTTTTTCGTTATCCGTTATAAGATAAACGCGTTTGTTTTCGCTTTTCAGCTCATTTGCAAGGGCGATAACGCATTTTTTTGCAAAGCCGTTTCGGCGGTATTTTTTCAGCGTTGCCACTCCGGTTATTACAGCCGTCGTTTCGTTTTCGGCACATGTTACGGCGCATGAGACAAGCTTATCATCGCGCATTATTCCATTTGAACGTATCAGTCCGCGCCGAATTTTCAGTGAAATGTCCGGGTACCATGAACCGAAAATAATTTTTTGCCCGTCGGTCGGACATTCTTCGTAAATTACGGGAAAAATATTTTTTATTGACTCCGAATCAATATTCTCCGCCTCGGCACGCTCCGTATTTCTTTTGAAAATCAGAATGTCGTCGCGTTTTGAGCTTTTTATTTTAAATTCGGGAGAAACGTCCGAATAAACCGAATTTGCACCGATTATTCTTATAAATTCAAATAATTCATCGGAATCAGTTTTACCTGAAACTGTCAAAAGACTTCCGTCCATGTTTAAAACAGAGGTTATTTTTCCGTCGGATTCGCCGTACCAGAAATACTGAATCGGCGTATCCAATCCGTATGCGAGAAGCTTTGTCAGTATGACGGAGCCTAAAACCGTCGATTTGCAGAATGATATAAATTCGTTCGTCCTGTCGGGCGTGAGCAGTTTAATCATCCGCAAATTCCGATATGAGAGCCGCCGCGAGATTGCGTACGGATTCTATATCTCTTTCGTCGCAAACACACGACGGGGAGTGCAGATAACGGCACGGTATGTTTACCGTAACGGTTTTCACACCCGCGCGGGTTTTGTGTACGCTTCCGGCATTGTTTCCGCCGGCGACGAGCGATTTCATCTGATACGGGATTGAATTTTTTTCAGCGCATTCGACCGCTCTCGAATAAACCTCGGGCAGATAAACGGTGCTTCTGTCCATGAACGAAATTGCCGCGCCTTTGCCGAGTTCGCATACTTTGCGGTGTTCGGGAACGTCGATTATGTCGGCGGCGGTCGTAGTCTCGATTACAACAGCATAGTCGGGATTTATCGTGTACGCGCTGACGCCCGCGCCGCGAGCCCCGATCTCCTCCTGAACGGAGAACGAGAACCACGCGTCGTATTCTGTTTCGGAGCGGATTATGTCAATAAGAACATAGCATCCCGCCCTGTCGTCGAGGGCTTTTGACATGATTTTATGTTCGCCGAATTCTGCGTATTCGACCGAGAAAACGCCCGTAGTGCCGGGTCTTACAAGGGAGAGAGCCTCTTCCTTTGAGGATGCTCCTATGTCGATATAAAGCTCGTCCTTAGACGGAATTTTGCCTGCCTCGTCTTTATCTGACAAGTGAATCGGCTTGATACCTACAACGCCCTTTACTCCGTTTTCGAAGCATATGGTTCGTGCGAGCAGAACCTTTGTATCGATTCCTCCGACGTTTGAAAATTTAAGAAAACCGTCCGAATCCGCGCCGGTGACGATAACGCCGACCTCGTCCGTGTGCGCGTCGAACATTATTTTATTTTTGGGCGTTTTTCTGCCCTTTTTGAACGCAATAATATTTCCGAGCGCATCGACTTTGTATTCGCAGTGACCCTCGATTTTTGAAATTATTAAATCTCTTACGTTTTTTTCATGCCCAGATGTCGAATCCGTAAGGCAAAGCTCTTTTAATAACGAATCCATTATTTTTTACCTCCGTTTTCGATAATATATTTCGCGATAAGCTCGGCACAGGAATCTATATCTTCAACGGCGACGATTTCCGCCTGCGTGTGCATGTTGCGCTGGGGGATGGAAACAACGGCTGTTTTTACGCCGGAACGGCTTAACGTGATGTCGTCCGCATTCGTTCCCGTAGAGGACGGGCAGACCTCAATCTGATATTTAATTGAATTTTTTTGAGCCGTTTCGATTAATGAATTTGAAAAATCGTTGTCGAGCGACGGGGATATACATATCATCGCGCCCTTTTTGAGTTCGCCGGATTCTGTATCTTTTACTCCCGGGGCTTTGGCGAAGCTTACGTCGACGGCGATTGCCTCGTCCGGTGTGAATTCGTACGCGCCCGTTTTTGCTCCCGCGCCCGTGATCTCCTCCTGAGAGGAAAACAGAACGGTTATGTCGGCGTTCGTTCCTCCGTTATCCTTAATGATATCAACAGCTTTTATAAGCGCGGTCATTCCTGCCCTGTCGTCGAGGGCGGGGGCGGTTACCAGACCGCTTGAAAGCAGCGTAAAATCCGAGTCAAAAACGATTCTGTCGCCGGCTTTAACGATTTTTGAAATTTCGTCACAGGAAAGTCCCGCGTCAACCGCCGCCGATTCGAAAGTCAGAGCCTTGTCCGCGTCCTCGCTTTTTGCAAGGTGGGGCGGAGTGCTTATTATAACGCCCTTTAATTTTTCTTTTCCGAGGACGGTCACGCGCGCCGCCGCCATGACTCTGCGGTCGATTCCTCCGCATTTGTCGACTCTCAAAAATCCCGTTTTGTCGATTCCGGTTACTATGAGTCCGATTCTGTCAAGATGTGCGTCGAGCAGAATTTTTTTGCCCGATCCGGGTATGTTAAGCGACAGACTTCCGCTTTTTGTACGCTTTACCCTGCCGTACCGGGAGAGTATTTTTTCGGCGTTGAGTCCCGCGTCGTTATATTCATCGCCCGTAACGCCCGTGGATGACGTAAGAATTTTCAATATGTCGATCGTGTTCAAAACTCAGATCTCCTTTTCGTTTTGCTATTGTTTTTTCACCGATATTATAGTATAATGAAAAGGGAAATTCAAGTCAAAGGTCGTCCGCGTCCTGAACGGGCTTTTCGCCGTCCTCGGGCGAACCCGTATAACTGCCGAGAACATCGTTCGGGATTTCCTCGCTTGTTTCAAAATCCGTCAGTCGCTCGGCGCGCGGAGGAAAGTGCATTTTTCTCTTTATTCTTTTATTAATATTTTTATCCGTAGAGATCCTCTCCTTTTTCCGTATTATTTGTCCGAAGCCGTTTTTTATTCCATATATATCGGATATTGTATATATTGACGACAAAAAAATACAGCCTCTGATTGTGCAATGTGCCGAAAAATAATTAACCGAATATTAACGATTGACAAAAACGGATTTTGAGAGTATTATTAGATTATCAACATAGGGATATGTATAGTATTTATGAATACGAAAGGATTGTTAATCATGAAAAAAGTTTTATCCGTATTGATAGCATGCGCTCTTATCGTTTGCTCCTTAGGTCTTACGGCTTCGGCTTCAGGTGAGATTACTCAGGCATTTGCTGACTTTGATCCCCAGAGCATTATGGATATGTTTGCAGGCGTAGACCTCGGCGGACTTACCGACTCTCTCGGCAAAATGGATATCAGTGCAATTACCAACCTGTTCAAGGGTATGGATCTTGATACCATTAAGAATCTGTTCGACGGTCTTGACCTCGGCAAGATTTCCGATATTCTCGGCGGTATAGATATCGGCGGTCTTATAGGCGGTCTCAAGCCCACTAAGCCTTCCACTACTAAGGAAAATGCTTCGGGCGACACCGACAACACCACCAAGGCTACCGATACTACCAAGGCACCCGATACCAATAACACGACTAAGGCACCCGGCAATAACAGCAATAATAACAGCATTCCCAAGACCGGCGATAAGGGCATAGTTGTTGCTCTCAGCGTTTGCGGTATGGCTGCGGCTGCATTCCTTGTAGTAAGCAAGAAAAAGGAAGCTTAATTTTCTGTTAATAATCGGCATATATTGACCCGGTTTACCGACCGGGTCTTTTGTCGTATCTTACATTGCCGGTCTAAGAGATTAAATCGTGTTTGTAAATATTGCTGTTGAAACTTTTGTCGAAATAATATATAATTATTGCAATGCATCCTACTACTCTGTACCGCCTAAAGCTTTACAAGCATTGCTTCGTATGACAGTGTTTAACTGCGTCCTCAAACCTGACAGGTGACAGACTGCCTGAGTTCCCGCTCCTTATTAAACACAGCCATACTTCTTGCAATCAGATATAAAATTTTAAGTGTTACAGAGCACTAATTTGAAATTAATCGGAGTTGATATATATGGAAAATCAGAATTCCGGCGTACGCATGCCGATTCTCGCGTTAAGAGGTCTCGTCCTTTTTCCCGGCATGACCCTGCATTTTGACGTCGGCAGAAAGGCGTCGATTAACGCTGTAAAATACGCGCTCGAAAAAAACAGTGAGATTTTTCTCGTAAGTCAGCGTAATGTCGACGATGAGAGACCGACCCAGACGGGGCTTTATTCCGTCGGAACCGTTGCGACTGTAAAACAGGCTGTGCGTGTTTCTTCGCCGTCAAATACATTAAGAGTTGTTGTTGAGGGACTGTACAGAGCTTCGCTTTCGGAAATTACGGATTATGCGCCGTATTACTGCGGAGTTGTTAAGCCGAGACGCGATACTCTTGTCCGCACGTCGGACGAGCAGTACGAAGAGGCTTTAATCAGAAGCGCAAAGCAAAGATTTACCGAATACAGCGATATTTCGGGTAAGATCGCGCCCGATATCTGCATTAAAATACTTGAAAGTGATTCGGCAGGTGAGTGCGCCGACCTTATTGCGGGCAATATTTACTTCCCGCTTGAGGAAAAACAGCATATTCTCTCCGAATTAAACCCTATAAGGAGACTCGAATATCTTGTCGTTGTTTTGCAGGAAGAAATAGAAATAATTTCTCTTGAGGACAAGATTCAGCGTAATGTCCAGGACAGAATGGACAAGAATCAGAACGAATACTATCTGCGTGAACAGGTCAAGGCGATTTACGAGGAACTCGGCGAGGGTGAAAATCCCGACGAGGAAAAAGAAAAGTATACGAAGATGATACTTGAATCAAAGATGCCCGACGACAGCAAGGAAAAAATGCTCGTCGAAGCTGACAGACTTGCGAAGATGTCGCCGTCGTCGCCCGACGCGAACGTTATCAGAACGTATCTTGATAAGTGTCTTGCGCTTCCGTGGGGCATTTATACGAAGGATAATTTAAAATTAAGCCGTGTAAGACGTACACTCGACCGCGATCACTACGGACTTAAAGACGTTAAGGAACGTATTGTCGAAATGCTTGCCGTAAGAGCGGTAGCTCCCGACATTAAGGGGCAGATCATTTGTCTTGCAGGCCCTCCCGGAGTCGGAAAAACATCCGTCGCAAAATCAATTGCGAAAGCAATGGGCAGAAAATACGTCAGAGTCGCGCTCGGCGGAGTTCATGACGAGGCTGAAATCAGAGGTCACCGCAGAACGTATATAGGCGCGATTCCCGGCAGAATTGCAAATTCGCTTATCGATGCGGGCAGTGCGAATCCCGTTATGCTTCTCGACGAGATCGACAAGCTAAGCGGTGATTTCAGAGGCGATCCCGCTTCCGCTCTGCTTGAAGTTCTCGACGCGGAGCAGAACAACACTTATGTCGATCACTATATCGACCTGCCGTTTGATTTGAGCAAGGTTCTTTTCATCACGACGGCTAACGATAAATATTCTATACCTGCGCCCCTGCTTGACAGAATGGAGATTATCGATCTGACAAGCTACACGCACGAGGAAAAATTCAATATCGCTAAAAAACATCTGATTCCTAAGCAGATGAAAGAGCATAACGTTGATAAATCCAATCTTAAAATCACCGATAAGGCGTTGAGATTTATTATCGACGGATATACGAAAGAGGCGGGAGTCAGAAATCTTGAAAGACAGATAGCAAAGCTGTGCAGAAAGTCGGATCTCGCGATAGCCGACGGTAAGGACGAGCTTATTACCGTTACCGAAAAGAATATCGAGGAATACTTAGGCTCCGTAAAATTCCGCGAGGAAAAAGAGGAGCTTAAAGACGAGGTCGGAATCGTAAACGGTCTTGCGTGGACGAGCGTAGGCGGAGAGACTCTGCCTATCGAAGTTGCGGTTCTCGACGGAACGGGCAAGACGGAGCTTACCGGTTCGCTCGGCGACGTTATGAAGGAATCCGCGATGACTGCGATAAGTCTTATAAGAAGCAGATGCGAGCGTTACGGCATTGATTCGTCTTTTTATAAGAATAAGGATATACATATTCATTGTCCCGAGGGAGCTGTTCCGAAGGACGGTCCGTCTGCGGGCGTTACGATGACTACCGCCGTTCTGTCTGCGCTGTCGGATATACCGGTTCGCGGAAACGTTGCAATGACGGGCGAGATTACGTTAAGAGGCAGAGTTCTGCCCATTGGCGGTCTTAAAGAAAAGAGCATGGCGGCATACCGTCACGGAATGACTACGGTCGTAATCCCGTACGGCAATGCTTCCGATATCTCCGAAATTGACGAGGAAGTTAAGAAAAAGGTTAAATTCGTTCCCGTTAAGACGATAGACGAAGTGTTTGACGTCGCGCTGAAAAAGGAACAAAAGAAGCAGAAAAAAGGTTCGTCCGTGCCTGCCGTTATAAAGAATGAGAATTCCGGCAGACCTAACGCGTATACGTAATTGATAAAATTTAAAAATAAGCCGCGGATTTTTACCCACGGCTTATGTGTTTTTATATGTTGTATAAATAAAACAGGAGGAATATATGAATTACAATAAAATCGAGTACGAAAAATCATTCGGGACATCCGCACAGCTTCCCGCGTCGGACATACCCGAAATAGCCTTTTCCGGACGTTCGAACGTCGGCAAATCGTCGCTTATAAATAAGCTTTTTAACAGAAAAAATCTCGCGAGAGTAAGCTCCGTTCCGGGTAAAACGACCACGGTTAATTTCTTTAAGTCGGACGACGTGCGTTTTGTCGATCTGCCGGGGTACGGATTCGCAAAGCGTTCCGAATCCGAGAGAATCCGCTGGGCTGATCTGATGGAGGGTTATTTTAATACGTCGAGACCGATATCGCTTGTAGTTCAGCTTGTCGATATGAGACATCCTGCGACGGCCGACGACAGGGATATGCTCGCGTTTTTGGAGAACACAGGATATAAGTATATCATAATTCTTACAAAGTGCGATAAGCTTAACAAAACGCAGAGACTTGAAAGACGCGAGAGCGTTAAACAAGAGCTCGGCGGTTTTTCACCGGCGGACATTATAGAATTCTCGGCGCAGACGGGCGAGGGAGTTGACCGGCTTAAAGAGGCGATAAACAGTAATTTACAGATGTAAATCGTTGTTTACAGTGAACAGCAGACAGCAGTCGGCGGTTAGAAAATATGTCCGAATTTCGATGATAACCGAATTTGAGTTGATTTAAAAAATTTAGATTGAGACGTAGGGGAATTCATTGTCTTCCCGTGGTAAAGGCAGGAATTCTTAAATGTGATTTTACCGACGGAAAACCGCTGATTTTCATATTGCCGACGCATTGTTATCATTCATATTTCCGTAAGTCTCATGCGGGAAGATGATATTTTCCCCTACAAGATATTGTCTGTGTTCTCGAATAATAAATATGTTAGATAATAAAGCAAAAGGCAGTCCCGAGGGACTGCCTTTCTCTATGCTGATATTAAATCTTAATCAAGTTCCGAAGATTTTATCGAAATCTCCTGTACCGCCCTTAAAGAGGTCTGCGAAGAACGCGATGATTGACTTGATAACCGAGAAAATCTGCTGAATGAATCCGACTACGTCGGTCATGGTGCCGATAAGCTTGTTGGAGGTTACTCCCATAACCTTGATGGTGAGAGCCTGCTGAACTCCGCCTGCGGTAGCCATATTGCCGTCGTTGTCGATAGGTCCGGTAACGTCGTAGTAACCGTACTCGTCGGGCTGAAGCTCTGCCGTGTTAACATATACGGAGTAAGTAGACTTATCATAATCGGGGCCTACAACTACGTGGAACTGAAGCGTTTTTCCGAACTCTACGATAGTCTCGCCTACAGTGCCGTCCATAAGAGCAACATAATAACCGTCAGTCTTGGGAAGCTCAATTTTGAAGAGCTTAACGACATCCGCATATTTTGTCGAAACTACGTTAAGTGTCATGGCGTTCATGGGAGTGATCATGAATACGCCTCTGTCGCAGGTGACGGTCTGTCCGCCGGCTGTGAGCAGCATTCTGCCTACATCGATGAAGTCGCCGTCTCCGTCGGGTACGGTGATCTTGACGTAAATCTTGGTGTTATGCTCAACGTAAACGTCGGTATAACCGCCCGTTACGGTCTGTACGGGAGTGTACTTAGCGGTAAGATACTCGGTATCGGTCTGTGCGCCGGCATCAAGGAAGTATGAGGGAGAGAACTGAATGGTCATAGCCTTTCTGTTCCATGTTTCGCTTGCTTTATAAGAAGTTGAAAAGCTGTTGGGAATGGAAACCTTGTGATAGAGATAACCGTTTTCGCTTACGTTGATTCTCGAAATGTTCTCTATAACACTGTTGTTGTTGCCTCTTGCGCCGTCGTTAATGTTGAAATTGGATCCGGATTTAAGCTCAATGGTTCCGTTATTCTCAAACATGGATGCGCTCTGCATCAATACGGTACCGCTGCTCTCAAGAAGAACGGTAGCGTTCTTTGAAATGATAAGCTTTGCATTTGCTCCCGACATAACGAGAGTTGCGCCGGTAGCTATTCTGAGAGTTACACCCTCTGTGACGGTGAGAGAGTTTCTCATGGTTACGGTGCCGCCGATAGTAACGGTGCCGGTGCCGGTGGTGTTAACAGCCTCAGTATATTCGCCGGTGCCGATAGTGCTGCCGGTAGCCCATGTGGATGCGGCGAACGAAACAACGGGACAAACCGCAAGCATCATGATGACAGCCAAAACAACTGATATGGTTTTCTTCATAAAAGTGTGCCTCCTGTTCAGATTTTTATCCACTTTAAGTAATTATATTATAATTAATATCCCGTAGCTTGTCAATACCTATATGTGAACAAAAAAAGAACGGTTTTTTTGTAATTTTAAACGTAAAATTCGAATGGATAATATACAGTTTGTATAAAGAAGTATATTTATAATTATTTCATTGCAAAGTTTACGAACTCATGTTATTATATTATTTAACTTGTAATTTACTTAATGTTACGGAGTGATGCGCGTTGCCGACGGAGGTTAAAGAAAAAAAGAAAAAGGAAACGGAGAAGAAAAAGCCCGCGGGACTTTTTAAACTGCTGAAGCTTTTAAAGCCGTATTCAAAGCCGTTTTGGATTTCGATAGCGTTCATGATTTTCCAGTCGCTGTTTCAGATAATACTGCCTATGCTTACGAATTATATGGTAACATACGGCGTAAACGGTGCGTCCGATCCGAATGTCAAACAGCTCTCATTCCTTGAAAACATGGGAATTGCGGTAGGCTCCGATACAATACGCTTTATCGGCATGGTAATGATAGTATTCTCCGTACTGTCAATCGGCGTGTCGCTGGGCAATACGTATTTTTCGTCGAAGGTATCGTCCGGCTACGCGAATATTTTAAGACGAACCATGTTTTATAAGGTTCAGTCGCTGTCGCAGACCGATATAGACAAAATCGGCGTGGCTTCGCTTATTACGCGTACGACGAACGACGTCGTTCAGGTTCAGGATATGATACTCAATTCTTTGAGAACGATCCTTACGGTACCGATTACGCTTGTTCTCGGACTCGTTCTCGCGATAAGCTTAAACCCGAAGCTGATGGGCTTCCTCGGCGTTGTCATACCTATAATATTGGTATTTATTATAATAATGTTTATATTTATCGTGCCTATTTTCTCAAAGGTTCAGAAACTGACGGACAAGCTCAATCAGATCGTCAGAGAGAAAATCGGCGGAATCAGAGTCATAAGATCGTTCAACAAAACGGCGAGCGAGGATGAGAAGTTCTCGAAAACGAACTTCGATCTTACCTCGTTAAGTCTAAAAGCGACGAGAATTATGGCTTCGCTCCTGCCGTTTATGGTTACGGTTCTTTACACCGCGATCGCAATGCTTATGTGGAAGGGCGGTAAGGTCATCGAAACGCTCGACCCGACGCTCGATTACGACCAAATCAACGCGACTGTCGGCAATTTGCAGGCGTTTATGTCGTATATGATGCTCATCATAACGGGCGTTACGTCGATAGCGACAATATTCGTTTCCATTCCCAAGGCGAATATTTCGGCTCGCCGTATAAACGAGGTTCTCGATATGGAGAATTCGATAAAAGACCCCGCATCCGCCGTTGAGCCGAACGAAGAGAACAGGGGAGTTCTCTCATTCAACGACGTATCGTTTACTTACCCGACAGCCGAAAAGCCGTCGCTTGAACATATTTCGTTTACGTGCGCTCCGGGAGAGGTCACGGCGATTATCGGAATAACCGGCAGCGGAAAAAGCTCCGTCGTCAATCTGATTCCGAGGCTTTACGACGTAACGGAGGGTTCGGTAACTCTCGGCGGAGTCGATATCAGAGATATGTCCGTTTCCGAGCTTCACTCCCGCGTTTCCGTCGTACCGCAGAAAGCGTTTTTGTTCAGCGGAACAATAGAGGACAATTTAAGAGTCGGCAAACCCGACGCGACGAAAGAGGAAATGGAGCTTGCACTGTCAATCGCGCAGGCTAAGAATTTCGTATTCGCTCTGCCCGAGGGTATGAAAAGCATGGTTTCGCAGGGCGGAAATAACTTCTCAGGCGGACAGAAACAGCGTCTTGCCATAGCCAGAGCCGTTATAAGAGACGCAGATATATATATTTTCGACGACAGCTTTTCCGCGCTCGACCTTGCGACGGACGCAAGACTGAGAGCCGGTATCAATAAAACGCTCGGGGATAAAAATATTATTATCGTAGCCCAGCGTATAGGAACGATAATGAACGCCGACAGAATTCTCGTAATGTCCGACGGCAGGCTTGTCGGCATGGGAAAACACAGCGAGCTTATCGAAACGTGTCCGCAGTACAAGGAAATAGTCGACTCACAGCTCGGCGATAACGACGACGATGACGACGGATTTATTGAGGAGCTTCTGAATCCGGCGGATGAAAACGCGTCCGGCGGCGAAGACGGCGAAAAAGCCGAAAACGGCGGGGAAATCGACAGCGAGGAGGGATCCGACGGTGAGTAAGATATCACAGCATGACAAGCGCGCCAAGGAGATCGCTCTTAACTACATAAAAAACGGCAGCGGGAAATACGCGGCTTACAGAAACAAGGAAAAAAGCGGAGAGGACAAGCCTACGGATTCCAAGGGAACGCTTAAGCGTCTGATGGCTTTGTCAAAGCCGTTTATGTTCGCGTTCACCGTATCATGTATAGCGGCTATTGCGTACACGGTTATAAATTCTTACGCGCCCGGAATTCTCGGCGACGTTGTCGACGCGATTCAGACCCAGGTTCAGAACAGACTGCACGGAGTGACTCTTGATTTCTCCGAGGTTAAGACGCTTCTTATAAAAACGGTAGCTCTCTATGTCGCGGCGGGACTGTTCCAGTACGTTCAGCAGTTCGTAATGGCGGGAGTTTCGCAGAAAATGCTCTGCTCGATGAGAGAACAGGTAAATTCTAAACTTGCAAGACTTCCCCTGAGTTTTTATGATTCGCATACGAAGGGCGATCTTTTGAGCCGTCTTACAAACGATATTTCGAATCTTTCGAATATTCTCCAGAGCAGTATTCTCACCGTTATAACGAGCGTTATACAGGTTGTCGCAGTTATAATCATAATGTTCGTTCAGAACTGGAGGCTCGCCCTTATTACGGTTATAATCTCCCCACTCGGCGCGGTATTTTCATACTTTGTGTCGAGAGTTTCGCGCAAGTGGTTCAAACGTTACTGGAACACGACGGGTGATCTCAACGGTCATATTGAGGAGATGTTCACGGGTCATACGATAAACAAAACGTTTAATAACGAGGAAAAGGCGAAAGCCGAATTCGACGAAATAAACGACGGACTTCAGTACATAACCGTAAAGGCGAATTTTATATCGGGAACCATAGAACCCGTTATAAATTTAATCAATAACGCCGTATACGTTATAATATGTATAGTCAGCGGAAATATGATAGTCGCCGGCGCGGCGGGATTCTCGCTCGGCTCGATTACCAAATTTATATCGTATAACAGCCTTTTGTCGTCTCCGCTTACGAGCCTTTCGAAGCTTATAAATTCGATTCAGTCTGGACTCGCATCCGCAGAACGCGTTTTCGAGCTTCTTGACGAGGAGGAGGAAATTCCCGACTCAGATAAGGTCACGTCACTTAACGCGGACGGCAGAGTCGAATTTAAAAACGTATCGTTCAGATACCGCGAGGATAAGCCTCTCATCGAGGATTTCAGCATGACGGCGAATAAGGGCGATCTTATCGCTATTGTAGGCCCCACAGGTGCGGGCAAGACGACGATAATCAACCTGCTTATGCGTTTTTACGATATTCGTTCGGGTGAAATCGACGTTGACGGCGTTAATATCGCCGATATGCCCAGGGAGCTTCTGCGTTCGCAGATAGGTATGGTTTTACAGGATACGTGGATATTCAAGGGTACGATAAGGGACAATATAGCCTACGGTAAAGAAAACGCGGCGGACGGAGAGATAATAAGAGCCGCGAAGATTGCAAGAATTCACGACTTCATAATGAGTCAGCCCGACGGGTACAATACGGAGCTTCAAGAGGACGGAACGAATATTTCGCAGGGTCAGAAGCAGCTGATAACAATAGCGAGAGCCGTTCTTGCCGACCCGCCGATACTTATTCTCGACGAGGCGACAAGCTCGGTCGACACAAAGACGGAGCTTCAGATTCAGAAGGCAATGAAATATCTGATGAAGGACAGAACAAGCTTTGTTATCGCGCACAGGCTCTCGACTATAAAGAACGCGGACAGAATTCTCGTCATGAGACGGGGAAGCGTTGTTGAAGCCGGCACGCACGAGGAGTTAATGGAGGCTAAGGGCTTCTACGCAATGCTTCACGACTGCCAGTATCAGGGCGGAATACCTCCCGAGGACGACGAATAAATATCAAATATTATATGTGCCGAGACTCACAAAATGTGAGTCCCGGTGTTTTTTTTGCTATCCTTTAGTTTCGCTTTAGTTAGACAGGTTATTATGCAGTTACATTAAGGAGATGAGCGATATGTCAAACGTTCAGTTCAGTTTTAAAAGATATGAAAAAAAGTATATGCTTACCTCGTTTCAGCGCGACAGACTGCTTGAAATCATAAACGACAAAATCATAAAGGATAAATACGGCGAATATACGATATGCAATATTTATTACGATACGGACGATTTCGCGATTATAAGAAGGTCGATTGAAAAGCCTGTGTATAAAGAAAAATTGCGGGTCAGAAGCTACGGCGTGCCGAACGACGAATCTAATGTTTTTATCGAGATAAAGAAAAAGTTTGACGGCATCGTATACAAAAGAAGAATAACGGCTTCGGCGTCGTGCGTCGAGCCGATACTCTCGGGCGGAGTCCTTGCCTATCCCGGCGGACAGATTGCAAGAGAGATAGAGTATTTCAATTCATTTTACGATTTATCGCCGAAGGTTTTTATAGCATACGACAGAACGGCGTACGCCGGCAGAGACGACGGAGCGGTGCGGATTACGTTCGATAAAAATATACGATTCAGAACGTACGACCTCGACCTGCGAAAAGGAGACAAGGGCAGAAAAATACTCGATTCGGATTTATATTTGACCGAAATAAAGCTGCCGGGCGTTTGCCCGATGTGGTTAAGCTCCGCACTTACGCAGGTCGGCGCAGGGAGCGTTTCGTTTTCAAAATACGGCGAGTGCTATAAAAAATACATTCTGCCCGAAATATTCAAAAAACCGGATGTAATATCGAAAGGGGTTCTTTTAGGTGCTTAATTCAATAATCGGTCAGTCTCTTACTTTACAGTCATTTTTAATATGCACGGCGGTGTCGCTCGTACTCGGCGCGTGCTCGGCGTTCGTCGGAACGTATAAATCAAAAAGCTCGCAGAGCTTTGCTGTCGCACTGTTCGTCCTGCCGGCTATCGTTCAGGTCGTTATAATGCTCGTAAACGGAAGTGTGGGCGCGGGCGTTGCGGTCGCAGGAGCGTTCAGTCTTATTAGATTCCGTTCGGCTCCCGGAAGCGCGAGGGAGATAGGCGTTATTTTCCTCTCAATGGCGACGGGGCTTGCTCTCGGAATGGGCTACGTCGTTCTGGCGGTAATTTTTTTTGTAATAATCGCTTCGGTAATGCTTCTGCTCGTTCATTTCGGTTTTTCGTCGCCGAAGCCCGGCGAACGCATTTTAAAAATTACAATACCCGAGGATCTCGACTACGACGGACTTTTCGACGATCTATTCGAAAAATATACAAAATCTCACTCTCTTGACAGCGTTAAAACTACGAATATGGGTACTCTTTACGAGCTTAAATATTCGGTCACGTTTAATAAAAGCGAGGCTCCGAAAGATTTTATCGACGCGGTAAGGTGCAGGAACGGCAACCTCAATATCTCGTGTTCGAGAGAGATTTCAAAAGAAGCTTTGTGAAAGGCGTGAAAATTTATGAATAAAAAAATTACGGCTTTGATTTCGGTTTTAATGAGCGTAGTATTTATATTTGTTTCGTGTTCTTCAGATAAAAGCGAAGAGCAAACGACGGGTGACGCAAACACTGTTCCCGTTTTATATTCCGGTACGTCCGCGCCGGATATGACTAACGCGGTGAGCGTCGAGTTTTCGGATTTGGGTGTTAAATCTTCGGGTTCAGCTGTTACGTGTTCGGAGTCGGACGCGGTGATAACAGGAGGCGGAGTTTACGTGATAACTGGCTCGTCGTTCGACGGCTCGGTTACGGTCAACGCACCCGACAGCGAGGTTTGGCTCGTTTTGAAAAATGCGGATATAACGTGTAAGGATTCGAGTCCGCTTTATGTTTATAAATCAAAAAAGACGTACGTTTATCTTGATTCGGACAGCGTTAATAAATTAAGCGATTCGGGCGAATATTCGTATGCTTCCGAATTTTCGTCGCAGACAGATGAGGAACCCAACGCGTGCGTTTATTCAAAATCGGATATGCTGATATACGGTGAGGGTTCGCTTGAGGTCAATGCCGAATTCAACAACGGCATTACATCTAAGGACAATCTCGAAATTGAAAATTCAAATATAACCGTGACCGCCTCGAACAATGGAATCAACGGCAAGGATTCGCTTGTCGTCAATAACGCTTCGCTTAGCGTAACCTCGGGCGCGGACGCTCTGCGGTCGACGAACGATACCGATACCGAAAAAGGATATATAAATCTTAATAACTGTGCTCTTGCTCTTGTTTCCGGCGAGGACGGCATTCAGGCGGAAACGTCGCTTAATATAAACGGCGGAACGTATAATATAACCTCGGGAGGCGGACATTCCGCAGAGCTCGGCGAGGATGCGAGCACAAAAGGCGTAAAAGCGGGCGGTGAAATTACGATTTCGGACGGAACGTTTACTCTCGACTGCGCGGACGACGCGGTTCATTCAAACGGCAATGTAACCGTATCGGGAGGAGAATTCAATATAAATACCGGCGACGACGCGTTTCATGCAGATTCTGCGCTTAAAGTTTCGGGCGGTAAAATCAATATTGAGTCTTGTTACGAGGGGATTGAGGGATCGAATGTTGACGTATCGGGAGGAGAAATTAACATAGTTTCGTCCGACGACGGTCTGAATTCCGCGGGCGGTAATGATGAAAGCGGATTCGGAAACGGCGATCCGTGGCAGTCGACGGGAGCGCACTCCATAAAGATTTCGGGCGGTACTCTCAACATCACGGCAGGCGGTGACGGTCTTGATTCAAACGGAGCAATGGAAATTTCGGGAGGAACAATAGCGGTAAGCAGTTCGACCGAGGATAACGGCGCGCTCGATTACGACGGAGCGTGTACTCTTACGGGCGGTACGCTGTTTGCAGAGAGCAGGGGAGGCGTTATGTCACAGACCCCGAGCGATTGTGAACAGATGACAATGTTTGTTTCTTTGGGCGCAAATGCCGAAAAGGGCTCAACGGTAACGATTTCGTGTAACTCAAAGACGTTTACCTATACGCTTACATGCGACGCGTCAAACTTCGTTTTCTCGTCTGACGAGCTTGAACAGGGCGAAACCTATACCGTTTCTCTCGACGGCAGTCAGGTATGCGAAATAACATTAAGCGATACGCTGACGGCATACGGAAATGTGAGTATGTCCGGTCAGCCCGGAGGTATGAGAGGTCAGCCGGGAGGAAATATGAACGGCGTACAGCCGGGAAATATGGGCGGAATGCAGCCTCCCGACGGAAAAATCGGACAGGGAAGATAAAAATATGTGTAAAAATCGGAATTCGCTAAATTCGGGCGGTTCCGATTTTTTTGCCGTGAAATAATTTACCTCGTAAATTGTTGCTTTTATTTTTAATAAGTGGTATTATATATTGATATTTATTATAATCGGTGATATAAATGGAATTCTATGCTGACAGCTTTGACACAGCGGTTATAGGCGCGGGGCATGCCGGAATCGAGGCGGCTCTCGCGAGCGCGAGACTCGGATGCAAAACCGTTATTTTTACGATAAATATGGACTCTGTGGGCAACATGCCGTGCAACCCGTCGATAGGAGGCACGTCCAAGGGGCATCTTGTACGTGAGCTTGACGCACTCGGCGGAGAGATGGGTATTGCCGCGGATCATACGTCAATCCAGTCGAGAATTCTCAACCGCGGAAAGGGTCCCGCCGTTTATTCTTTAAGAGCGCAGATAGACAGACGCGAATACGGAAAATATATGAAGCACACGCTCGAAAAAACAGACGGCTTGCAGTTGAAGCAGAGTGAAATCGTCGACTTGTATAAAGACGGAGACGAGTGGGTTTTGAAAACAAAGCTTGACGCGGTTTATAGGGCGAAATGCGTCGTTCTCGCCACGGGAACATTCTTAAACGGAAAAATTTATGTAGGGGACAAGTGCTATTCGTCGGGTCCCGACGGAGTTTTTCCTGCGATAGGACTCTCCGACGCTCTTTTAAAGCTGAATATTCCTTTAAGACGTTTTAAGACAGGTACGCCGTCGAGAGTCAACAGGCGAAGCGTTGATATTGATAAAATGGAAATTCAAAACGGCGACGAAAAGGTTACTCCGTTCTCGTTTTCGACCCGTATTCCGCCCGAAAACAAAGCAGTATGCTATATGACGTATACGAATGAGGATACGAAGAAAATAATCCTTGACAATATATCGCGTTCGCCTCTTTATTCCGGTATGATAGAGGGCGTAGGCCCGCGCTACTGCCCGAGTATTGAGGATAAAATAGTCAGATTTTCGGGAAAACAGCGTCATCAGCTTTTTGTCGAGCCGTGCGGACTCGATACAGAGGAGATGTATTTGCAGGGTATGTCCTCATCGCTTCCCGAGGACGTTCAGCTCGCGTTTTTGAGAACGATAAAAGGACTCGAGCATGTCGAGGTTATGAGAAACGCATATGCAATCGAGTATGACTGCGTAGATCCTCTCGCATTAAGACCGACTCTCGAATTTATAAGTCTGCCCGGACTCTACGGCGCGGGACAGTTCAACGGCTCGAGCGGTTATGAGGAGGCCGCCGCGCAGGGCTTTGTCGCGGGAGTAAACGCCGCTCTGAAAGCGCAGGGAAAGGAGCCGTTTATACTCGACAGGGCAAGCTCGTATATAGGCACGCTTATTGACGACCTCGTTACAAAGGGCTGTAACGAGCCGTACAGAATGATGACGTCGAGGTCTGAATACAGGCTTCTTTTAAGACAGGACAACGCAGACATAAGACTGTCGGGCATGGGACATGAATTAGGGCTTATTTCCGACGAACGGTACGAAAAATTACAGACAAAATTAAAGCTTATAGACGAAGAAAAACGACGCGTCGAGAAAAAGGTTATCGCGCCGTCGGATTATATAAATTCGGTTTTGACAGAACACGGCACAGCCCCGCTTACGACGGGTGTAAAGCTTGCCGACTTGATAAGACGTCCGCAGCTAAGCTATGAAATATTAACGCCTTTCGACATTGACAGACCCGATTTGTCCGACGATGTTTTCGAGCAGGTCGAAATAGATTTGAAATACGCGGGCTACATTAAACGTCAGATAGCCCAGGTCGCTGAGATGAGGAGACTCGAAGTTAAAATTATACCCGAGGATATCGATTATAATTCTGTTGTGGGATTAAGACTCGAAGCACGGGAAAAGCTTAATAAGATAAGACCGCACAGTATCGGTCAGGCTTCGAGAATTTCGGGCGTTAGCCCCGCGGATATTTCCGTTCTGCTTATTTATTTAAAGAAATGACGGTGAAACAATGTCTACTGTTGCCGCAATCGCAACTCCGAACGCGCCCGGCGGTATCGGAATTATCAGAATATCGGGCGAGGACGCTTTTAAAATCGCGGACTGTGTTTTTAAATCGGTTTCGTCTAAAAGGCTATCCGAATTAAAAGGATATACGGCCGCCTTCGGTCACGTATATGACGGCGAAAATCTTATTGACGAATGTATCGCCACGGTTTTCAGGGAGCCTAAAAGCTATACGGGCGAGGACGTCGTCGAGCTTTCGTGCCACGGCGGACTGTATGTAACCAACAGCGTTCTAAGAGCCGTTTTATCTGCGGGCGCACTCCCCGCGGAGGCGGGCGAATTTACGAAACGAGCGTTTCTAAACGGCAGAATCGACCTTACCGAGGCAGAGGGCGTTATGAATATTATATCCGCAAAGGGCAGGGATGCATTAAATGCCGCCGTTACGACTCTTGACGGAGCGTTGAGCAGGCGTATAGATTCCGTATGCAAAGCTCTTACGCATCTCGGCGCCGGAATGGCTGTGTGGACGGATTATCCCGACGAGGATATCCCCGAGGTTCGTACCGATTCGCTTTTAAAATCGCTTGAAAATATATCGAAGGAGCTTGACTCGCTTATTTCTTCGTTTGAGGCAGGGCATGCGATAACCGAGGGTATAAGCACGGTTATATGCGGTCATCCGAACGTCGGAAAGTCAACGCTTATGAATCTGCTCACGGGCTATGACCGTTCGATTGTTACAGATATTGCAGGTACTACGCGCGACGTTATCGAGGAGACGGTCAGACTCGGAAGTGCGGTTTTACGGCTTCAGGATACCGCGGGATTAAGAGTCAGCTCCGACGAGATAGAGAATATCGGTGTGTCGATTGCAAGACAGAGAATAGACCGCGCCGGGCTTATAATAGCCGTATTTGACGCGAGTATTCCGCTGTCGGATGAGGACATTGATTTATTAAAAAAATGCCGTGAAAAACGCGCCGTCGCCGTTATAAATAAAACGGATATCGGCGTTTGTATCGATAAAAAAGAAATAGAAAAACATATTCCGGTTGTTGTTGAGATGTCGGCTTCGTCAGGTGACGGTATTGATGAATTAAAAAACGCGGTCGAAAAAATGCTGTCGCTCGATACTCTCGATTCATCCGCCGTAATGCTCACGACCGAACGTCAGCGGAACTGCTGTGTCAGGGCAAAATCGTGTGTTGACGAAGCGGTTGAGGCGTTAAAATTCGGAATGACTCTCGACGCGGTGAACGTCGGTGTTGACTCCGCGATCGACGCGCTTAATGAGCTTACGGGAAAAAAGGCGACTGAAACCGTTGTCGACGAGGTATTCTCAAAATTCTGCGTAGGTAAATGATATGACGGACAGAGAACTTATGAACGAGGCTCTGCGTCTTGCAAAAGACGCATATTCGGACGGAGAGGTTCCGGTCGGCGCGGTAATTGCACTGAACGGGGAAATTGTCTCTACGGGCAGGAACAGACGCGAAAAATTAAAAAACGCGCTCTGTCATGCCGAAATAGAGGCGATAAATTCGGCGTGCGAAAAGCTCGGACGGTGGAGACTCGACGACTGCGTTTTATACGTTACTCTGGAGCCCTGCCCGATGTGTGCCGGTGCGTGTATCAACGCGAGAATAAAGCGGGTCGTTTTCGGCGCGTACGACTATAAGGCGGGGTCGTTTGACTCTGCGGTCGATTTAAACAGATACGGCTTTAATCATAAGCCCGAAATCACTGCTGGGTTTATGGAGAACGAATGTAAATCGATTCTTACGTCGTTTTTCAATTCAATCAGATAATGAAATTTATAAGGACGGTCGCCAGACTGCCCGCAGCGGCCGCCGCAAAAAGGCAGACCGCTTTTTTTATTCTGCCTTTTCGTCTGATTTTTTTATTCTCGGGCGGTTTTCCCGCGCTGTCGGCTATGAGTCCGGCTTTTTCTTTTAATTTGCTCTCGCTTATTCCGTAGTATTTCGGGTCGACAAAAAACAGCGCTCTTTCGAAGTAATCGCTCCCCGTGTCGATGACCTCGACGACCTGCTTGTTGACTCCTTTTATCATGAAAAAATTCCTCCCGGATTTTAAATTCTATTTGTACGGACAAATATGTAGATTATAGCTGTATATTTTTGTGTAAAACAGAAAAAATGACTGTTTTTACTTAGAACTTATCGAACAAACGGGCGGTTAATTATACTCATTGTATAAATGTTCAAAGGTTCAAAACCGTTCAAAAGTATGTTCAAAATGTTCAAAAGTACATAAAATACGGGGTAAAACAGGGGTTTTCGACGGAATTGAGGTATGTTCAAAACTTTTTTCGAGAAAAAATTTGTATACAAAATGTTTTACATGCTTTACGAATTATACATTTAGGAGTATAATTACAACAAAAATAACAGCTTAAATTTGTCTAATTTTTCTATTGACACTGCGGGGTGACGGAAAGTGAAAAATGTTGAAACAAGGGTTTTGAACAACGGCGTTTTTGTAAAGATTTCGGACGGTGTGAATTTAGATATAACGCTCGATTGCGGACAGGCCTTCAGATGGGTTAAAAACGAAAACGGCGCATGGCGAGGAGCAGTGAGAGGAATTGAAACCGAGATTGAAGAAATCGACGGAGGACTGCTTTTTCATTCGATAAGCGAAGACGATTTTTACGGCGTTTTTTATGATTATTTCGATTTCGGCAGAGATTATACGGCGATTTTAAAAAGTTTTAAGTCCGATCCTTTGCTCAAAAAAACGGCGGAACACTACGGCGTTATCAGAATTTTAAATCAGGAACCGTGGGAGGCTCTCTGCTCGTTTATTATATCCTCCTGCAATAACATTCCCAGAATCAAGTCAATTATTGAAAAACTGTGCGTAAATTTCGGAGAAAAAATAAATAATATGTATTCCTTTCCGTCGGCGGAGAGAATCGCCTCGCTCGATATTTCGGCTCTTGACGTCCTGCGCGCGGGGTACCGCAATGAATTTATCATGGACGCGTCCCGTGCCGCCGCAGAGGGCAGAATAGATTTTGAAAAAATAAAAACGCTCGATATGGATTCCGCGAGAAACGAATTGATGACGATAAAGGGCGTCGGTAAAAAGGTTGCGGACTGCGCCATGTTGTACGGACTCGGGTTTATTGATTCTTTTCCCGTCGACAGGCATATCAAGCGAATTGAAGATCAGTTCTATCCTAACGGACTGCCGGAGTGTGTGAAGGGATATTCGGGTATAGCACAGCAGTATATGTTCCATTTTCAGCGGACGGAAAACAGCGGCTGACGAACGTTTTTTTGATTTGTTTATAAAAATTTCAGCCTCCCGCGGGTTACGGGGGGCTGATGAATTATTAATTTATCGGTCGTGGCGTTTTTGACATCCATATTTTGAGGGGATAGGAAAAAATGTTCGGAATGAATCAACCGAACCGAAATCGCCGTCCCAAACGGCGGTTGAGGCTTGCCCGACGGCGTACAAAGTTACTTTGAGGGTGAGGGTGTTCATAGCAAAAAGTAAACCTATTTTATTGTTACAATAGTTTTTTGCGGTTCGGGCATTTTTAATATCCCCTGTTTATTTGTGATATTTTGTCCCGGCATTAATCGAATATGCTCTGTAAATCTGCTCCAAAAGCATAACCCGCGCCAATCTGTGCGGGAACGTCATTTCCGACATTGACATGCGTATGTCGGCTCTTTTTTTTACGCTTTCACTAAGTCCGAACGAACCGCCGATTATGAATACGAGCGAGCTTTTGCCGTTAACACCGGCGTCGGATATGAGCCTTGCGAGCTTTTCGGACGAATACTGCCTGCCCTCAATGCACATTGCAATAACGAGCGGCGAGGACGGAATTTTTTTCAAAATCTGCTCTCCCTCTTTTTCGAGCGCGGAATTTATTTCGCCCTCGGCGGGGGAGTCGGAGAGAACGGTCTGCGGAATTTCGATTATCTCGCACCTGCAGTACGCTTTGAGCCTTTTTAAATATTCTTCGGACGCGTCGGAATAGAATTTATCCTTTAATCTGCCGACGGTTATTATTTTTACGGTCTGCATTAAAGCTTAAACATCCTTTCGGAATTAGATACGGGTGCGACGTATAACTGATAATCCTCGTTTTCGAGAAGTCCCGCCGCTCCGAGCGCGTTGTTTGTCGTTTCGAATGCAAGAGCAGGGTCGTTATTCTCACGGCTTAAATGTCCGAGAACGATTCTCTTTGTTCCGTTATGTACTAAATATTTTGCGAATTCGGCACAGTCGTCGTTTGACAGATGACCTTTTTTTGATAAAATTCTCTGTTTTAAATAATACGGATACGGACCTGTTTTCAGCATGTTCAAATCGTGATTCGATTCGAGCATAACGAGGTCGCACCCGACGAGCGACGATTTCATTTCGTCCGTCACACAGCCCGTGTCCGTCGCGACGGCAAGCTTGTGACCGTACGGCATGTTAATCGTGTATCCGCAGCTCTGCGCCGAGTCGTGCGAGGTCTTAAACGGTTTTACGTACATTCCGTTTATGTCAATGCCGTTTTTATCTATTACGTCGGCTTTGAATTTCCCGTTGACGCATCCCATTTTTATAAGCGCGTTAAGCGTACCCTCGGAAGCGTATACGGGAACGGAAAATTTAGACGCATAAACTCTCAGCGCACTGATATGATCCGTATGTTCGTGCGTTATGAATATCGCCTTTATCGAATTCGGGTCGATTCCCATTCTGCCCATTGCGAGACAGATTTGTTTTGCGTTCAAACCCGCGTCGATAAGTATTCCGCCGCCGGAATAGCCGATGTATGATGAATTACCGCTGCTTGATGAACACAGCGTACAGAATTGCGCCATTATTCTCTCTCCACTTAAAAAGGGCTGCCGCTTTAAGCAACAGTCCCCCGTCTTTTTTTGTAATTATCCCGCGTTGCCGACGATAGCTTCGCCTGTGTCGTCGGGAAAGTTAACCTTGCTGATATGAGCGCCTATACCGCGCAGTTTTTCAACAACGTTTTCATAGCCTCTCTCGATGTGTATAATTTCCTCTATCTGTGTTGTGCCGTGCGCGCACATGCCCGCTATGAGCATAGCCGCGCCCGCTCTTAAATCGTCCGCTTTAATCGGAGCCGCCTGAAGCCTCTCTACGCCCGTGATGATGGCAGCCTTGCCCTCTATCTGAATAGACGCGCCCATTCTGATGAGCTGATCGACGTATCTGAATCTGTTGTCCCAAACGCTGTCGGTAACGATGCTCGTGCCGTTGCATATAGAAAGGAACGTAGTCATCTGGGGCTGCATATCGGTCGGAAAACCGGGATGGGGCGTAGCCGTGACCTTGCACGCGTCGTAACGGCGGTTGCTTATGACTCTGACGGAATCCTCGTATTCTTCTACGGTAACTCCGCACTCTCTTAATTTTGTTGTAATAGATTCAAGGTGCTTGGGAATAACGTTTTTAATAAGAACGTTGCCCTTCGCCGCCGCGACGGCGACCATGTACGTACCCGCCTCTATCTGGTCGGGAATTATCGAATACGAACATCCGTGAAGCTTCTCAACGCCTCTTATCTTGATAACGTCGGTGCCTGCGCCCGTGACCTGCGCGCCCATAAGATTCAGGAAGTTCGCAAGATCGACGATATGAGGCTCCTTCGCCGCGTTTTCGAGTATAGTAAGACCTCTCGCCTTAACAGAAGCGAGCATTAAATTAATAGTGGCTCCTACGGAGACCTTGTCAAAGTAAATCGTCGTACCCGTGAGCGAGATCGCCTTTGCGTCGACCATACCGTTATCGTTTGATATCTCGGCTCCGAGTCTCGCAAAGCCTTTGAGATGGAAGTCAATGGGTCTGACTCCGCCGAAATTGCATCCGCCGGGCATGGCAACCTTAGCGTGGTTGTATCTGCCGAGCAGTGCTCCGAGGAGATAATATGACGATCTCGAATGCTTCGTCATCTCATAGGGTATAATATATGAATTAATATATCTGGTGTCGATTTCAAGGGTGTTTGAATTGATATATCTGACTGTCGCGCCCATGTCTCTTAATATCTTAACCATGACCTGAACGTCGCGAATGTCGGGTATATTTTCAACTCTGCAAATGTCCTCGGCAAGAATGGTAGCCGGGAGTATGGCAACAGCGGCGTTTTTTGCTCCGCTGATCTCAAGCTCGCCCTGAAGTTCGTATCCACCGTCAACTACGAATTTTTCCACAACGGCACTTCCTTAGCAATAATTAAAACGCCGGCGCGTAAAACGCCGAATAACACATCGGATATAAACAGAAAACTATCCGAATACTATATATAGAATCATAACCTTAGGTATTATATCACCTATTGATATAAATTTAAAGGTTTTTTTCATAATTTGTACGAAAAAATTAAATATTTGTTGCATTGCACAAAAGATATAAACGTTTGATAGATGATTTAATAAACCTAAAAGGCAGAATAGTTCTCATATTGTGAATAAATGTCACAATTCGCTGTGTTCGTCATAAAAAGTATGGCTTTTGAATGAATCTTTATTCTGCTTTCTTTTAAGTAAAATGTTCAAAAAACGAGAAAATGCGGTCGGATTTGCAATTGTAAATTTGTCCGGAAATTTTTTTTGAAAAACCGTTTCGCTTAATTTCTTAAAAACATATTAAGAAAAGGCGAATTGTATCATAATATGTTGAAAATATGTAAAAAAATGTGTATAATATATATGCAACGACTTTTTTTGATAGATTTACGGAGGCAAAATATGAAACTGTCATCATTCCTGCATTTTGCCGATTTCGGCGTTAAGACGATACTGTTTAAACAGAAAAAACCGATTCTCGGAACGGTAATCGTTACGGATAAATGCAATCTGCACTGCAAGCATTGCTCCGTCAACAACATAACGGCGGTTGTTCATCCGTATGAGCAGATACGCCGTGAAATGAAACAGCTGTACGATATGGGCGTGAGAATTCTGTTCTTCTGCGGAGGCGAGACATTTCTCTGGCAGGACGGAGAGCGCACGCTCAGAGATCTTGTTATCGAAGCGAAAAAAATGGGCTTTCTCATTGTTAATACCGTTACGAACGGCACGTTTCCGATTGATCTGCCCGAGGCGGATCTGATTCTTTTGAGCTTGGACGGGGATAAACGCCGTCATAATGAGATACGCGGAGATACATATGATATTATCATGAAAAATATCGAAAATGCGACGGCGGATAACATCTGTCTCTATATGGCGATAAATCAGATAAATAAAGACTGTGTTCGGGACGTGTGCATAACCGCACGCGATACAAAAAACATCCGCGCCGTTTCGTTTAATTTTCATACCCCGTACCCGGACACAAAGCAATTGGCGCTGAGCAGAGCGGAAAAAGCCGAATGCTGTGAAACGATAAAGCAAATGATGAAAGAGGGCGCACCCGTATTCAATCTGAAAAGCGCATTTAAATATCTTATCGGCAACAGTTTTCCGACCCCGTGTTATCAGTGCGTTGTTATTGAGAACGGAAAGGTATCAACCTGCGGACGGTGTATAGACGTACCCGGTTTGTGCGAGCAGTGCGGATATTTCTTCGTTGCGGAGTACACGCTTTTGTTCAGAGGCAATCCGAAAATAATCTTTGAGATGCTTCGTACATATCTGAAGTACATTTAGGTGATGTTATGAGTATTATTACGAGCTTTACGAGAACGTGGCTTACAAGAACGGTACAGCCGTTCAGATTCAAAAACGAATACGACCGTATACTGCCGTATGAAGAATGTGATAATCTCGGGCTGTACGTTCATATCCCGTTTTGCAAGAGTATATGTAATTTCTGTCCGTACTGTAAGGTTCTGTATTCAAAAGAACTCTGTGACAGATACATAGATTCTCTGATCGACGAAATTCATCTTATCGGCAGAACGAAGCCGGGGCGGAAAAAGGCGACGAGCCTTTATTTCGGAGGCGGAACTCCCGCGCTCGCGTCCGAGCGTATAAAAGATATAATCGACGCCGTTAATGAGCATTTTATCATAACGGAGGGCGTGGGGCTGGAGCTTCACCCCGATAATGTGAACGAGGATACTCTGTCGGTTCTCAAAGAAGCGGGCGTTACGAAAATCAGTATCGGTATTCAGTCGTTCTCCGATAAATACCAAAAGATTCTCGGCAGAAAGAAAATTGATACCTCCGCGCTCGCCTCGGCTTTGAAAGCCGTTGATTTCGAGACGGTTTCCATGGATTTTATCTTCGCCCTGCCCGGGCAGACCTTTGACGATCTTAAAACGGATATCGATACCGCTTTTTCGCTGGGCGCAAACCATGTTGCGATATATCCGTTTATTGATTTTACGTTTACCGAAAGTTACGTTGAACCCATGCCGAAAAAAGAAAAGCGCAGGCTTCTTGACGACATAACGAATTACTGTTTGGGCAAGGGGTATTCGCGCAGTTCCGTATGGACGTTTTCGAGCGTCCCCGAGGCGAAGTATTCCTCTATGACAAGAGATAATTTCCTCGGCTTCGGCTGTTCCGCAACAAGCTTGTTCAAGGAGCAGTTTAAAATCAACACGTTTGACGTTGATTCCTACTGCAAAAGAATTCACTCGGGCGAACCCGCGACTTCGCTGACCGTCCGTTTTACAAAAAGGCAGAGGATGATATACTGGCTGTTCTGGACTGCGTACAGCACGAGAGTGTGCGCCGCGGATTTTGAAAAATTCTTCGGCATGGATTTAAAGAAAATGTACGGATTCGAGATTTTTATTGCAAAGAAGCTCGGGTTTATCACAGAACATAACGGCGTTTACGAAATGACGCTCAAGGGCGCGTTTTACTATCATTACTATGAGAATTTCTATACGCTTGCGTATATAGATAAGATGTGGGGGATTATGAAAAACGAAGCGTTCCCAGAGCATATCGAGCTGTAAACGTGTTCGTGTAAAAACAAAGTGAATATAAAAAGAGCAGACGTGAAGTTCTCATGTCTGCTCCTCAGACTGTCGATAAAGCACCTGAACCACGCTGAAAAAATATAATTAATTTTGTTTACGGCTCAAAAAAATGTTTCTATCGACAATTTACAAACATATTTTTATTCTTATCGAAACACCCCGAAACCTGATGATTTCGGGGTGTTTGCGTTTTTCGTTTTTTCCTTCGCTGCGGCACTTTTGTACAGCGACGCTCGGAAGAAAACGAAATTCAGGCACATTCTCGACAGTCTCACAGCTTGTCGAAAACTACTTTTTCGACAAGCTGAAGAGCAGACATGAAGTTCTCATGTCTGCTCTTTTTTGCGAATTATTAAAATTAATATTTTAAGTTCGTCTCGTCCCGGTTTTCGATAACGGGGAGGAATTTTTCGGCTTCGGCTTTAGCTCCCGCAAGGGAGTGATCCTTATAATTTCCGCACTCCGCCGCGGAGACTCCGGGAATTTCGCCGTCAAAGTCCGCTATGAATCTAAACGCTTCCCGTGTGAGCTTTACCGCGTCGGCGGGGGATACGTTTCTTACGAGGAAATAGAATCCCGTTCTGCATCCCATGGGGCCGAAATAAATTATCTCGTTTGAAAATTCCGAATTTCTTACGAATGTCGCGAATAAATGCTCGATCGTATGAATCGATGCGTTGTCCATGACAGGCTCCGAATTCGGTTTTCTCATTCTTATGTCATATGTCGTTACGTCGCCGTCGATACGCGAGGTGTACATACCGCGCTCCAATTTCGTATGGTCGACTTCAAAGCTTGCTATTCTTTTCATATTCTGTACGCCTCTTATTCGCTGATTACGGTTTTTGACGAATTCGTGCTTCTTACAAAGCCCATCCACGTTTTGCCCGTGTTAAGGCTTACCGCATTTCCGTTTTCGTCGGTTATCTTAAGCTTGTCCGATAAATTGCCCTTAGACCATTTAACGCTTATAACCTTGCCCTCGGACGCGTAATAACCGTCTCCCGATGAAAGGTCAACGTCGACGTGACCTTTTTCGTCGCCGAGATCAACCATGTCCGCATAGAGAACAAGAACGTTCTTAACAGCCATCTGCTTTCCGTTTTCGTCGGTCATTTCTTTGGAATTCATCCAATTGTAATAAAGAGAATCGGACGAATTGTACTCGAATGTATGTCTGTAATCGGCGGAGAATACTGCCTTAATGCTCGAACATGCACTGCCCGAAGCCGTCGCGCCCGACTCAACGAATGAGAGGGGATTTTTATAGGAATCGCCGAGCTTCGTATTCGAAATATGTTCCTCAATAGCTTTCGCAACGGCGGTTTTTGTAGTGTATGCGGTATGTTCGACAGCTACGTTTCTCGACTTGTCGCGTGAATAAAAATTAACCGCCATGCCGTCAATGTCGTCAACGACTCCTTTTCTTAAAATTTTGTATGCAAGGTCGCTTGCTCCTATGTGAAAGAATATCGCGTCGAGTCCGCCGGCAAGCTCTACATACGCGTTTCTCGCGCTTCTGACGGGGCCGACCTTATCGGCGACTCTGTCCTTGTTTGCATAGAGCCACATCATTCTCGTAATACCGCCCTCGACCTCAGTCTCAATTACGATATCGGGTGAGCACAGCCCCCATTGCGGACGTGCGGAGGGCGTGTTCTCAACCATTATCGCGACGGGTCTCTCGTCAAGGAGATTCTCGTCGTAACCGCTCTCGCCGGTGAGAGGATTCTTAGCCGTTAAAACGGGAGTTTCGTCCTTTTTCTCCGCCTGCTTGTTTATCTGCGAATCGGCGTTGGTTACGCCGTTATCCTTAGACGAACAGGACGCGAAAGAGAGTATGCACATTGTAAGTGCGATAAATAATGATATAATTCTTAAAGTATTTTTTTTCATAATTAAAATGAACCTCGCTGTTTATTGTTGCTTCCGCCCCAAAAAATGTAGCTGTCGATAAGAACCGCCCTTACGGGAGAGGCTTCGGCTGCGCCTATTTTAAGAGGCAGAGCGGAAAGAAAGTATCTGCCCGGCATTACGTTGTCGAGCTTTAAGCTTTCGAGAATTCCGATATTCTGAGTCAGAAACGCTCTGTGCGGAGCGACCTGATCTCCCTTTGTTCCGACCGACAGTGCGTCTGTTCCTATAAGCTTTATCCCTCTTAAAGCAAGCTCCGTCGCCGCGCTTTCGAGAAACCATGCCTTGCCCATGCTTTTGACGAGTATACGCTCCTCGTTCGGAAAATTCTCCTCAACGTATTCACCCGTTATCGGTCCCGGACCGACTTCGATTACGGCGCACTCGCCGAAAAATCTGTCGAGGTCGACCTTATCTATCGAATCGCCGTCCTCTACGAAGTGGAGCGGAGCGTCCGCATGCGTGCCGTTATGAAGTCCCATGCTGATTTTTGCAAGATTGCACCCCGCTCCGTCCGCCATACGGCTGACAGCCTCGATATGCGTTTCGGGGTCGCCCGGATAAACCGAACAGCGCGCAATGTCTCTTGATATGTCGATAATGCTCATGGTATCACCGCCGGTCGTTTTTATTTTATTTAAGATTTATTTTCTTTTCATTGAGAAGAACGGTAAGCAGGAACATGGGTACCGCCAGTAAAATTCTGAAGTAAAGACCGGTAAACTGACATGTGTAGTAACCCTGTGTATACTGCTTGTCCAGCTCTAAGATGTCGGGATTTATCATGAAATGCATATCTCCCTCGAACGGAATAACGAGAGAAATGTCGCACAGATGCTGTAATCCCGCCGCTATGCCCTGGCTGATTCCGACGAATGCGACGACGTAGAAAACAATGCCGAGCATGCCGAATCTGTCGAAGTGCCTTATATTGCCTATCGTCATGGAGAATAAAATGCACATGACGAAAATCAGCGTGTTTATAAGACCTTTGATACATTCGAATGTAAGCTTGTAATAAAAAGCCTTTGACGTAAGTCCGAGCATTTCGAACGCGTTTTTCACCATTTCGAATATTCCGTACGCGTCGTCTCCGCTTCCGTTTTCCGCCGCGTATGAGAGAACTCCGAACGCCGCGAGAATTACGAGAAGATAGCTTATCATAACCCATACGCTGCTTACAAACCATTTTGAGAATATAAGGGAGCTTGAACGGACGGGCAGAGTCTGCGAGAGATAGCCCTGTCTGCCGAACAGGCTTTTATTTGCGCCGAAAACTATAGAAACGAACGTAACGACGACCGCCGCGAACGCGACGAGAACGACTACGCTCAAGGTTAAATATTTAAGTATCGTTCCGCTTTGGAAAAACGAGGTAATAATCATCGCAATGGCGGCTATCGCGGCGATAAGATAGATAGTTCCCATTCTCCTCGCTCCGGAGATAAAGTCGTGTTTTATAAGCTTACCAAGCATCGCCGATTACCTCCCTGAATACATCCTCTACGCTCTTTCCGCTCTTCTGAATATTCTCAATGCCCGTGTTTACGAGAACTCTGCCGCCGCCGAGCATCAGAACGTGGTCGAAGCAGTTTTCGAGATCGTTTACAAGGTGCGTAGAGATTATCAGCGTGGATTTTTCCGCGTAGTTTTTCATTATAATATCGAGAATCATTCTTCTCGCCGCGGGGTCGACGCCTCCTAAAGGCTCGTCGAGCAGATAAAGCTCCGCGGCTCTCGACATAACGAGGAGAAGCTGAACCTTTTCCTGCATTCCCTTTGACATGGTTTTGATTTTCTGATTGAGTCTTAAATTAAATCTCTGCGCGAAGTCGAGAGCCTTTACCTTGTCGAAATCACTGAAAAAGTCATCGAAATAATTTATCGCGTCAATCGTTCTGAAATACTCCTCAAGATACGTAGTGTCGGGCAGAAATGCCGTAGTGGCTTTCGACTCGGGCCCCGGCGCGTAACCGTTTACGGCGACCTTGCCGTCGTAGTCGTGTATTACGCCCGCGAGAATTTTGAGAAGCGTTGTCTTACCGCATCCGTTCGGACCGAGCAGACCTACTATCTTGCCCGCGGGTATATCGAACGACAGATCGTTTAATATAACGGCGTGTTTATTGTAGGACTTGTTCAGATTCCTGACTTTTACGGCATATTGATTTTCCATATATGCATGCCTCCGAATTTATTATCCTTTATTTTCTGTTGAATCAAATACCGCTTTGTATTCGTTTTCAAGCTCTGTTACGTTCTGCGCGTTTTCTGTTACCGTAGTTTTGAGAAGAACGCTGTATTTTTCATTGAGTTCTTTTAATTTATCCTTGATTTCGGGAGAAACCGTCTCGTCGTTTATCGTCTTTTCCGCTTTCGGGACAAGTTCGTATTTGAGTTTTTTAATGTTTCTCGCCGTATTGAACTGCGGATAGCTTTCGGACGAATGAACGTTTTCGATCTCGCCCGTTATGAATTTTTCGACAAGCGAGAGTGCGATATCGTTATATGCTATTGCGCTGTGTCCCTGATCCTTGAAAAACCATGTGTTTTCGGGCAGAACGCAGGATGAAACATCGATTTTGCCGTCGGAGGAATTTGCGCCCGGAGCCGATGACGAAACGTTGATAACCGAGTCTGAATCCTCGTTTTTCGATTTAAAAACCGGCAGAAGCTGTTTGCCGTATCCGCTTACTATGCAGAATCTCACGCCGTCTTGTGCAAGCTCTCTTATCTTATCGGGGAACGAGAGCGAGTAATTGTAAAAACGCGTTACTTTCTCTTTTAACACGGGGTCTGCGTTCTTTAAATGCTTGTCGGAAGACACGGCAAAATCGGAAACGGGAACGCACGACCACATCATTGTGCAGTTGTAAAGCAGGTCGTTTTTCGCCGTGTCGATTGATTTAGCCAGCGTAAGATCGACTACGTCCTTGGGAATCATATTAACCATCGGAGCGATCTGCGAAGCCTTGTCGCCGGCGTATGAAAGATACTTTACCGGGTCGTCAAGGTCGAGATTGTCGGTGAATATGTCGCCCGCGCATTTCGTTCCGTCGAGAGCGGAGCATACGCAGACTATCGACGAAATGTTTTTTTTGTCTGCGTACATGTCAAGATACGCTTTCAGCACGGCTCCGCCGAGGCTTACGGCGATTATATCGACCTTTTCGCTCTGCGTTTTCTCTTTAACGAATTCTATGAATTCATTAAGCTTTTCGGCAGTCGGGTAAACGTCGCCGAACGGGTTGTACGCGAAGAAAAAGAGGTTTTCCTCGCCTATCTTTTCGCCCAGAGCCTCCATGGGAATCATTTTGTATATGAATCTTTTTTCGTCGTCCGTACACTCTTTTACGCTTTTTTCGTATGTTACGGTTCTAAGCGGATTCAATGAGCTTCCGTCGCTTTTGCACGAGAGGGGAAACGTTATCGAGCGTACGATTTTCGCGACCTTATCGGAAAAGCCCGCGTCCTTTCTGAAAAGCATCATTTTCATAATCGAGCCCTTCAGATCGTCGAGCGCGGACTTCATGTCTATGTCAAACGGCCACGCGCTTTTTATTTTATTTCCCTTTGAATCGATCATGTCGACTTTCGACTGACCTATACCGGGAATGATAATCGTCGGGTTGAATTTATCCATTCGTTGCCTCCTGTTTAAGAGATTTTATGTCTATTTTAAATAATATTATCACAACGAAACAAGTATTTCAAGTAATAGCAATAATTTAATAAAATAATAACAATATATATTTGACATGCGATATAAAAAATATTATAATACGAATTGAACGCCCCGCGCTCGATATATTTCATTCGGGAGGAAAAACGTATGTTTAAAAAGATTACGGCTGTCTTATTGTCCGTTATTACGGTATTTATGTGCATGCCTTTGTGCGTTTTCGCTCTTGATGACGTTTATCTCGTTACGGCGGACGACGGACTGACGGCGTATGCCGAACCTGACGTTAACAGCGAGTGGGCGGCTACGGTCAGAAAAGGCGTGTGCGTAACGGTCGGAGAAACAAAGGACGGCTTCGGTCATATAGTCTACGACTCGATACCGTGCTGGATAGATTTGTCCTCGGGTCTTAAAAAGCTGACCGATCCCGAACCGATAAAGGGACTTAAATCAATAAAAATAGCGTCGCTTCCCGATAAGCTTACATATGTCGACTCCGAGGAGAAGTTCGATTCTTCGGGTCTTTCGGTCAAAGCCGTTTATGACGACGGAACGGAAAAGGACGCGGACGGTTACGTAATGAGCGTTCCGTCGCTTACAAAGCCCGGTAAAAAAACTGTTGTAATAGCATACGGCGGAATGAGCGCTTCGTTCGGTATCACGGTAACGCGCATTCCCGTAGTCTCGATCGAAATATCGTCGCTTCCGACAAAAACCGAGTATCTTGAGGGCGAGACCGTTTCGCTCGGCGGACTTAAGGTTACGGCGAAGTATTCAGACGGCAGACCCGACGCGGAGGTTACCGATTACGAGGTTTCGGGCATAGATACAGCTTCACCCGCAAAGCCCGGACGTTATACCGTCACCGTAAAATATAAATATAACGACGTAACGGCTAAATTCCCCATAACAGTCGAGAGCAAAAGCCTTAAATCGCTTAAAATAAAATCCATGCCGTCAAATCTTTCCGCATATCAGTACGGCAGGCTTGATTTATCGAATATAACTCTTATCGCCGAGTATGACAACGGAAACGTTATCGAAACCTCCGACTTTACGGCGGAATACGATACGTCTGTTCCCGGCACTGCCGTCGCAAGGCTTTATTATGACGGCAAATACGCGGCTTTTGATTTTACCGTTATCCCGAGCGAGGAGCGGGGCATGGACATAGTTCCGCCCGAGGATTCGTTTTCGTTTATCGGCGAAACGCCCGATTTTTCCGCGCTTACGGTTTATATAACTTATAATTCGGGAGTGCGTTCGGCAATTGACGATTATGAAATAACCTCCGATATCGATATAAACGAGCCGGGTGCGTACAGAGTCACCGTAAAGCACGGTCCGTATACGGCGGTGTTCGAGCATAACGTTTATAAAAAATATCTCGGCGACGTTGACTTCGACGGTAAGATAACGGCTTCCGACGCACGTATGATCCTCCGTCACGCTGCGAGACTCGAAAATTTAAGTCTTGCGGGACAGGCTGTCGCTGATATGAATTCCGACGGCAAAATTTCGCCCGCCGATTCGAGAACCGTTCTGCGAATTTCGGCTAAGCTCGAATCCCACCCCGACGATGTAAAACAGAGCGAAAACACGACGGAAGAGAGTACGGTATCATGACGAAAAAACAGACGGCGCATGAAGCCGTCCGACGTTTAAAGGAAAGATACCCCGGCGCGGTCTGCTCGCTTAACGCGGACAACCCGTTCGAGCTGCTTATAAGCGTTCGGCTGTCGGCGCAGTGCACGGACGCGAGGGTAAACCTTGTAACGCCCGAATTGTTTTCAAAATATAAAACGCTTGAGGATTACGCTTCGGCGGACGTAACGGATGTTGAGAATATCATACGCTCATGCGGATTTTTCCGTCAGAAGGCGAGGGATATTATCGGCATGGCCCGGATGATTTTAAGCGAGTACGGCGGAGTTATTCCCGATTCGGTCGATGAGCTTACCCGTCTGCCGGGAGTCGGACGGAAAACGGCAAACTTGATAGCCGGCGACGTTTATAAAATGCCCGGCGCCGTCGTAGCCGATACCCATTATATAAGAATTTCGAACAGACTGGGACTTGTTTCGACACGCGACCCGTTTAAGGTCGAAAAGGAGACAAGACCTCTGCTTCCGAGCGGGGAAAGCAATGACTTCTGTCACAGGTGCGTCCTCTTCGGCAGGGAAATATGCTCTGCAAGGAATCCGAAGTGCGGTATATGTCCGCTTAACGATATCTGTAAGGAATATAAATTAAATAACAAAATGAAATAAACGCTTTACATACCAAAATATTTATGTCTTGAAAGGATGAAAACGCATTGTCTTTATTAACTAAAATATTCGGCGACTATTCGCAGAAGGAATTAAAAAGAATCGTCCCGATTCAGAAAAAAGTTCTTGCGCTCGAGGAGGAGTATTCCGCGCTCTCAGACGCCGAGCTTCAGGCTAAAACCCCCGAATTCAAAGAGAGACTCGCAAACGGGGAGACTCTTGACGATATTCTGCCGGAGGCTTTTGCCGCATGCCGTGAGGCTTCGTGGCGAGTTCTTAATATGAAGCACTTCCCCGTGCAGATACTCGGAGGTATCGTTCTTCATCAGGGCAGAATCGCCGAGATGAAAACGGGCGAGGGCAAAACGCTCGTCGCAACGCTTCCCGCATATCTTAACGCTCTTGCAGGCAAGGGCGTTCATATCGTAACCGTAAATGATTATCTTGCCCGCCGAGATTCCGAGTGGATGGGCAAGGTTTTCCGTTTTATGGGACTTACCGTCGGACTTGTCGCGCACGGACAGGATAATAAATCAAAACAGGACGCATATAACGCGGACATTACCTACGGAACGAACAACGAGATGGGATTTGATTATCTTCGTGATAACATGGTTCCGTATAAAGAGTACAGAGTTCAGAGAGGTCACTCGTTCGCAATCGTCGACGAGGTTGACTCGATTCTTATAGACGAGGCGCGTACCCCCCTTATTATTTCGGGCAGAGGCGACAAGTCGAGCGAAATGTACAAGCTTGCCGACGACTTCGTAAAGGCTCTTACCGTTAAGAAAATTACCGAGATGGATTCCAAAAAGGAAATCGACGACGTTGCAGGTGCAGACTGCGATTATATCGTTGACGAAAAGGCGAAAACAGCGACCCTTACCAAACGCGGTATAGCCAAGGCGGAGACTCATTTCAATCTCGAAAACCTCATGGATGCGGACAATCTTACGCTCCAGCATCATATAAATCAGGCTCTTAAAGCGCGCGGAGTTATGCAGCGAGACGTTGATTACGTCGTTAAGGACGGACAGGTTCTTATCGTCGACGAATTTACCGGACGTATTATGCTCGGCAGACGCTACAACGAGGGACTTCATCAGGCTATCGAAGCAAAAGAGGGCGTTAACGTCCGTTCGGAGTCAAAGACGCTTGCTACCATTACGTTCCAGAACTATTTCAGACTTTACGACAAGCTCTCAGGTATGACCGGTACCGCAATGACCGAAAGCGACGAGTTTCAGGAGATTTACAGCCTTGACGTTATCGCCGTTCCGACAAATAAGCCGATGATAAGAAAGGATCTTCCCGACGTTCTTTATAAGACGGAAAAGGCAAAATTCGCCGCGATCGTCGACCTTATCAAGGAGCTTCACGAAAAAGGACAGCCTATACTTGTAGGTACCGTTAATATTGAAAAATCGGAGATTCTCTCCGCAATTCTTAAAAAGAGCGGAGTAAAGCATAACGTTTTAAACGCGAAATATCATGAAAAAGAAGCCGAAATTATAGCTCAGGCGGGTAAACTCGGAGCCGTTACAATCGCTACAAACATGGCGGGACGAGGCACCGATATCATTTTAGGCGGTAACGCGGAGTATATGGCGAAAGCCGAAATGCGTAAAATGGAGGGCATGACCGAGGAGCTTATCGCAGAGGCTACGGGCTTTGCGGAGACCGGCAACGAGGATATTCTCAACGCCAGAAGGATTTTCTCCGAGCTTGAGGCGAAATATAAATCCGAATTAAAAGAGGAAGCCGACAAGGTACGCGAGCTCGGCGGTCTTTATATAATCGGTACCGCAAGACATGAGTCAAGGCGTATCGATAACCAGTTAAGAGGACGCGCGGGACGTCAGGGCGACCCCGGTACAAGCCGTTTCTTCCTCTCTGCGGAGGATGACGTCATCCGTCTTTTCGCGGGCGACAGATTCTATAATATTCTCGACCGTTTCGGCGAGGCAGGCGACATGCCGATTGAAAATAAGATATTCACAAGTCAGATAGAGAACGCGCAGAAAAAGGTTGAGGGCAATAACTTTGCAATACGTAAGAACGTTCTTCAGTACGACGACGTTATGAATAAGCAGAGAGAGCTTATTTACGCGCAGAGAAATCAGGTTCTTGACGGCGTCGACCTTGACCAGACGATCAGAAAGATGATTAAGGATTCGATTACCGAGGCTGTCGATTTCTACTGTCCCAAGACGAATCATTCCAATGACTGGAATATAGCGGGACTTACGAGCAAATACGCGTGGCTTTTCGGCGACGAGAAGCTTGAGAGCGAGGACGACCACGATAAGATTCTCGAGCAGATGCTCGGCATTGCAAATTCAAAGCTTGAAAAGCAGACCGAGCTTTACGGTGCGGATGTTATGAAGGAGCTTGAGCATAAGGCTCTTATCGAAAACGTTGATATTCGCTGGATGAACCACATCGACGCTATGGAGCAGTTAAAGCAGAGCATAGGTTTAAGAGCTTATGCGCAGAAGGATCCCGTTGTTGCGTTCAGAATGGAGAGCTACGACATGTTTGAGGAGATGACCGACGGAATCCGCGAGGGAACCGTTCAGTTCGTCCTTACCGCAATCGTACGTTCCGAGGAGGACGTTAAGCGCGAACAGACCGTTAAGATTACTTCGACCAATCAGACAGACGGCAGCGAAAAAGCCCGTCCCGTTAAAAAAGGTCAGAAGGTAGGCAGAAACGATCCCTGTCCCTGCGGAAGCGGACTTAAATATAAAAAGTGCTGCGGCAGATACGAAAATTAATTATTATATAAAGAGGTATAATATATATGCAACACAATCAGACAGTTATCGTTCTCGACTTCGGTGGTCAGTATAAAGAGCTTATCGCCAGACGAGTCAGAGAATGCGGTGTTTATTCCGTTATAAAACCGGGAGACACTCCGCTGAAAAAATTGCTTGAACTCAATCCCATAGGAATTATCACGACGGGAGGCCCCTTGAGCGTTTACGGCGAGGAGTCGCCGAAATGCGAGCCCGAGCTTTTTAAATCGGGAATTCCCGTTCTCGGAATCTGCTACGGCTTCCAGCTTATGAGCTATATGCTCGGCGGCGAGGTTTCGTCGTGCGACGTCAGCGAGTACGGTCCGACGAAGGCGAAGCTTAAAACATCTTCCGTTCTTTTCGAGGGCATGAAAGCGACTCAGAACGTTCTCATGAGTCATACGGACTTTGTTTCAAAGATTCCCAAGGGATTCAGGGTTATTGCAAAAACGGATAACTGTCCGTGCGGTGCAATCGAAAATCCCGAGATGAAGCTGTACGGCGTACAGTTCCATCCCGAGGTCGAGCATACCGAAAACGGAACGAGACTTATACACAATTTCCTTTATAATATATGCGGCGCCGTAGGCGATTACACTATGGACGATTATATCGAGCGTCAGGTTGCCGAGATAAGAGAGAGAGTCGGAAACGACAGAGTTATTCTCGGTCTTTCGGGCGGAGTCGATTCCTCCGTCGCCGCCGCGCTTATTTCCAGAGCAATCGGCTCGCAGCTTACGTGTATATTTGTCGACCACGGCATGATGAGAAAGAATGAAGCGGATGAGGTTGCCGCCGCGTTTAAGGATATGCCCTTGGATCTGCGCATGGTTGACGCATCCGAATTATATCTTTCGAAGCTTAAAGGAATTAGGGTTCCCGAGAGAAAGAGAAAGATTATCGGCAAGCTGTTTATTGACGTATTTACAGAGGAAGCAAAGAAGATCAACGGCGTAAAATTCCTTGCGCAGGGCACGATTTACCCCGATGTTATCGAGTCGGGCAATAAAAAGGCCGCGACGATCAAGAGCCATCATAACGTAGGCGGACTTCCCAAGAAACTCGGCTTTGAGCTTCTCGAGCCTTTGAGAGGGCTCTTTAAGGACGAGGTAAGAGCCGTCGGCAGAAAGCTCGGTCTGCCCGATTATCTTGTAGACCGCCAGCCGTTCCCCGGTCCCGGACTTGCAGTCCGCGTTATCGGCGACCTTACGCGCGAAAAGCTTGATATCCTGCGCGACGCGGATCTCATTTTCAGACAGGAGCTTGAAGCTTCGGGCGAAAAAGCAAGCCAGTATTTCGCGGTTCTTACCGGCAACCGCTCCGTCGGTGTTATGGGCGACGGCAGAACGTACGATTATACGCTCGCGCTCAGAGCGATAATCACGAACGACTTTATGACCGGAACTTTCGCCCCGCTGTCGTATGAACTGCTCTCCAAGGTGTCCAGAAGAATCACAAACGAGGTCAGGGACGTTAACCGCGTAGTCTATGACATAACAGACAAACCCCCCGCGACGATAGAGTGGGAATAATACACATTGGCTAACAAGTGCCCGAAAACCCTTGGGAATAAAGGGCTTTCGGGCACTTTGCGCTTTGGTAAAAACGTTTCTGCAACACTTTTGCAACACGCAGTATAAAAAGCGTAAAAAGGGATAGTTTCAAGTGGCTTAGAAATAGAGATAATTGGGGAGTTTATTATGGCTGAACAAAATGATTATAAGTATTCAGGAGTTAAACTAACTCCTGGTATATTCCGAGAACTACTAATAGAGCTTTTTGACGGAGCTCTATTTTCTAGACAAACTGCAATTACAACAATTTCAGAGCACCATGTTCAACTTGGTGGAATAATTGAACAAGGCCGAGATCTCGCAGCTGTATTTAAGGCGGCAACTCAAACTATGCAAAAGCAAGAACTTGGACTATTAAATAAGGGATATGGTATGTGGGAGTTGCATTATGTAAAAAATGAAACAACTATTATTGAAGACAATATATCTGAAGAAAAAATCAACTATGCAGTAGATGAAACTATAGGAACTGGCGATAATTCAGTATACGTGTATTATTATGATGTATATGTTGAATTGGCAAAATTAAAAGGATCAAGCACATGGGAATGCAAGGTTGGTAGAACAGACCGGAATCCAATCAACAGAGTCCTTGGTCAAGCAGGAACATGTTACCCTGAATTACCGCACATTGCCTTGATAATCAAGTGTGCTGATTCTTCGGTATTAGAAGCTGCCTTACATAATATACTCAAGATGCGTGGAAGATGGATTGCTGATGCTCCTGGAACCGAGTGGTTTATGACAACGCCTCAGGAAATTAAGGATATTTATCTAAAAATTTTGAATGAGGTTTAACATTTAACCTCACAACCACCTGGGACTATTTCGCAAGCGATTTTGCAACTTTTTCTGCAACAAAAATTTTGATAAATAAAATAATGAGTAAAAAGCCGGTGTCAAAATTGCCGTTTGGGATAATATTTAGGGCATAAATAAGCAAAAGAAGAATCCTAAAAATGAGTGGGAATGATCTGCGCTAAATTTTATTATTAATTATAAAAAGAGCTATCTGATTCCAGATGAAATCAGATAGCTCTTTTTATAATTAGCATATCAGCGTTTTACACGCCGTACTGGGTGACCAGAATGACAACATACACTGCATACAGTGCCAGCATCAGGATGCCCTGCCAGCGGTAGAGCTTGCCCTTTATGAGCGAGGGCAGCACCGCAATAAGCGTCATCGCAAAGCACATGGGCATATCCAGCGCATACGACTGCTCGGCAATGGTGAGCTTGCCGTCGGAAACGACGCTGCAAATGGGCAGGATGAGCGCAAGATCGATGATGTTTGCGCCGATGATGTTGCCTATCGACATGCTAGATTCCTTTTTGCGTATCGCCGTGAGGGTCGTTATGAGCTCCGGCAGGCTCGTGCCGATGGCGACCATTGTAACGCCGATTATCGCCGAGGGAACGCCGAGCAGCAGGGCTATCTCGCTGCCGTATTCGATGAGCAGCTTAGAGCCGACGACGATAGCCGCAACGCCGACGACGAACATGACAAGCTGCTGCGGAAGCTCCTTCTTGTCGACGAGCTCACGCTCGTCCGAGCCGACATCGTTCTTTGCGTCACGGATGTTATCCCAAACATACACCGCCAACAGCACGAACAGCGCAAAGCTCGGCAGCATATGCAGCGTGCCGTCCTTGCACAGTATCCACAGCAGCAGCGCCGCAGCGGACATGAGCACGCCCTTGAGCCAGAACTGGCTGCGCTTTATAACAGCGGGCATGCACACAAGCGAGATACCCATGATAAGGCCGATGTTTGCGGTGACGGAGCCCACTGCGTTGCCGACGGCGAGGTCGAGCTCACCGTCAATGACGCCGGTGACGGACACCGTCAGCTCCGGCAGGGTCGTTGCGACGCTGACTATCGTTGCGCCGATGATGAACTTGGGTATGCCGGTGAGATTTGCGATGAAAACCGCCGAGTCGACGAACCAGTCGCCGCCCTTGATGATGAGCACCAAGCCGACGACAAACAGCAAAATTACCAATCCTGTCTGCATAAAGCTCTCTCTTTACCTATTCTTAATTATCCCCGAAGAGCTTGTCG
>OIYS01000062.1_pt1 | contig 73881 bp, 72 predicted proteins | sample 1588271 | NCBI WGS metagenome assembly OIYS01 (sample SAMN03283286) | human gut metagenome | biome: human-associated habitat; material: feces | host: Homo sapiens | place: Peru | collected 2012 | reverse complement strand
TTATCTGTTTAATTTTCAAAGACCATTGTTTTTCTTTTTTCTTTATCGCCCTCAAACGACTTTCTTAGTTTAACATTTGATTAAACATTTGTCAACAAGTTTTTTTAATTTTTCATTTTCAAACTTCATTAATTAAATAATCCTTGCGACAGGTGTTATCTTACCATACAAAACTTATTTAAAGTTTTTATTACTTACCTCATTATCTAAAATTATTTTACTTTTACTAAGTAATATTTCTATTTTCTCTATATTTTATTCATCGACACGCCAGGTATAGTATATTTTATTTTTTATAATATTAACTATAATACAATACTATAAAATATCACCTAGATAAAAACTTTCTTTATTCCATCTTTATTTTTAGATATTTAATATAATTATTAATTTTATATCACATTAAAAATAATATTTTAAAACAACGTATTTCTAAATTTTTATTATAAAAAAATAGAGACTATGAATTAACACAGTCTCTATTAAAAATAATAAATATTTTTTCTCCCATATACAAATATTAATATTTTATATAGTAATCACTTTAAATTTAATCCTAAATCTTTTATTAACTTTTTATCATCTTTTATCTTATTTCCACATGTCGTTAATAAGTTTCCTGTAATCATTGCGTTAGCCCCTCCTCTAAATGCTCTTTCTCCAAATCTTTTAAGATAATTCCTGCCTGCTGCAAGTCTTATCTGCGCTTTAGGGTTTACTAATCTAAATATAGCTATAGTTTTTAATATTTCCTCTTCAGTTAAACTATCCACATTTTCTAATGGCGTTCCTTTAATAGGCATAAGAACATTTATAGGAATTGATACAACTCCTAATTCTCTAAGTTCTATAGCCATGTCTACTCTATCCTCTCTTGTTTCTTCCATTCCTATTATTCCACCTGAACATATTTCAAGCCCAACTTCTTTTGCGCATTCTATTGTTTTTATTCTTTCCTCATAAGTATGCGTTGAACATATATCGCCATAATAATTTTTTGATGTTTCAACATTGTGATGATATCTTCTTACTCCACTTTCTCTTAACGCTTCTAAAGCTTTTTTATCTATAATTCCATGTGAAGCACATAAATTTATAAAAGTATCTTTATTTAATTTTTTATAATAATCTAATACCCTAATCAACTCTTCTCCATTTAATCCTCTTCCTGAGGTCACAATTGAAAATCTATTTACTCCCTCATTTTGATTTTCTAAAACACTATCTAATTATGGTTTCATAATCTACTAAGCCATATTCACTTATCCCTGTATCAAAATAAACTGACTGAGCACAGTATTTGCAATTTTCTTAACACTTTCCACTTTTGCCATTTATTATAGAACATAAATCCACAGTATCTCCTACAAATATTTCTCTTATTTCATCAGCTATTTTTAATAATTCATCTAAATTTTTATCATAAAGTTTTAGTGCTTCATTCTTACTTATTTTATATCCACTTATAATATCTTGTTTTAACTTCTTCATTAGTTTAACAAACTCCTTTAATCCAAAATACCATTAATTATTCCTGATTTATTAAGTTTTCTAATTATATTAGGAGCTATTATACTTATTATTACACTTAAAAATATATCTCCTGGTAAAAATGGAACAGCTCCAACTAATATAGATTGTCCAATTGTCATTGTTGCTCCTAAATATAAATTTTCAATAAACATAAGATATATAACACCAAAAGCATATATAACAATTAATCCTATTGTAACTGATATAAATACACTTACAAAATTTATTTTTTTAATTTTATACATTATTAATCCTATTATATATGCACCTACTATAAACCCTATCAAGTATCCAAAAGTAGGCTCAAATATGTATTGTGGTCCCCCACCTTTTGTAAACACCGGTATACCTATTAATCCTATACCTACATATACAAGTTGTGCTATCATCCCATTTTTTTTCCCTAAAATTATCGCTCCCATAGCACAAAATAAATATTGTAATGTAAAAGGAACATATGGCAATGGAATTCTTATAAACGCTCCTATTGCAGTAAGGGCCGCAAAAAAAGATATTAATACTAGTTCTTTAGTTGTGGTCTTCATTCATTTTCCTCCTAATTATTTATTTTTGTAATTAAATTATTTAATTTAAAAACCTTTCTTTAATTATATTATTATCTCTTTATTTACAACCCTCATTTTTATTTATTCACTTATTTTTAACATTTAAATAAAAATTTTGTTATTTTTTAATACTATAATCCTATAAAATTTCTATGTTTATAGATATTCTTTTATTAAATCTTTCACTACTTCCGATGCAATTATCATTCCTGCAACTGGTGGTACAAATGATATACTTCCTGGAATTTGTCTTTTAGCAGTACATTTTTTTGTTCCTCCTGTACATACACAACCTGTTTTACAAGTTACAACATCATCTTCTTTAGGTTTTCTCGGAATTTCCTCTGAGTAAACAACTTTTAGTTTTTTAACACCTCTTTTTTTAAGCTCATATCTCATAACCTTAGCAAGTGGACAAACCTTTGTTTTATATATATCAGATACTTTAAATTCAGATGGATTTAACTTATTTCCTGTCCCCATAGAACTTATTAAATTTATTCCTTTTTTTTCACAGTATACAGCTAATGCTATTTTAGATGAAACTGTATCTATTGCATCTACCACATAGTCTACATCATTTGGTATTATCTTTTCTAAATCTTCTGGTTTCACAAATATTTGTTTAGTTTCAACTTGGCAATTTTTATTTATTGATAATATTCTTTGCTTCATAACATCAACTTTATTTTTACTTATAGTTTCGTAAGTTGCATGTATTTGCCTATTTAAATTAGTTAAGCATACAGTATCATCATCTACTAATATCAAATTTGAAACACCACTTCTTACTAATGCTTCTACTGTAAAACTACCTACACCACCAATACCAAAAATCATTACTTTACTTTTCTTTAATTTATTTAACGCTTCTTCTCCTATTAAAAGCTCAGTCCTAGATAATGAATGTTGTGCCATATAGAATTTTCTCCTTTTCTTAAAACAAATTAAAATTTACATATAATTATAACACTTACTTTTTATTTATAAACTATAAAATAAAATTTTAATATGTATATCATACATTACATTAATTTTAAATAAACATATTAAAGAAAATAATTAATTTATTGAGGATTTTATGAATTTTTTTTCAAAATTAAATATTTACAAAAGAATGAATAATGGCGAAATAAACATATGTAAACTTTCTATCATAGGAATTATTATTATTGCTTTATTTAATGATTATATATCTGCTACACTAAACATAATTGTAATTAAAACATTATTAATGTTTAATTTACCAATTAAGATATTACAATTAGGGATTATACGATTTATACTTGAATTTCTTTGTACCACACTATCTTTACTGCTAATATGTTTTATTTTAGTCAAAATAAATAGATATTCTAAAAAATCTTATAGAGATCTATCTAAACCTATAAAACTTAAACATGGGTATTATTATGCTGGATTGCTAATAATAGGTCTTAGAATTTTTTTTGAAGGCTCTTTAAGCCACATAACAAAACTAATTCCTATGCCAGAAAATATTTCAAAAGCCTTTGAAACTATGAGTTTAGACCCTATATATTTATTATTAACTGTTTGTGTCTTCGCTCCATTTATAGAAGAATTCATATATAGAGGATTATTTTTAAATGGACTTTTAAAGAAATATTCGCCTAAGGTTGCTATAATCTTATCAGCATTAATATTTGCAATTGCCCATAGAAACATCCCTCAAGGAGTGAATGCATTTTTTCTTGGACTTTTTCTTGCAACAGTATATTATAAAACTCATTCTCTTTATATATGTATATTCATGCATTTTATAAATAACTTTTGCGCTCAGTTTATTGCCTTACTATCTTTGGGCACAATCTCAATAATAGTTCAATCGATTATTTATGTAATTATAGGGCTATACTTAATGTATAAAGGGTTAAAAGGATTAAATGTTATAATTTAATTTAAAATAACTTTTTAAAATTTTATAAAAAGCTGTTAGTAAAATCTCTTTTGCTATATAATAAGCAGTAGAGATTTTATTATATACATAATTTTAAGGAGGATTTATTGATGACATTAGGTATCATAAGTGCAATGAGTGAAGAACTTGAAATACTTTTACAAGACATGAAGATAGATAGCAAAGAAACAAAAGCTAATATGATTTTCCACAAAGGAATGGTTTGGAATACAGAAGCTGTTGCTGTAGTCTGTGGTATAGGTAAAGTTAATGCTGCTGTTTGTGCTCAAATTCTTATAAGCGAATATAAAGTTGATAAGGTAATAAATGTTGGAGTTGCAGGTGGAGTTGGCAAAGAAATCTATCCTGGTGACGTAGTTATTGGTGATAATTTAGTACAATATGATATGGATACAACTGCATTTGGTGATCCAATTGGGCAAATTCCTAGATTAGATACATTTGATTTTAAATGTGATGAATCATTGGTTGCTTTAGCTAAAGAAGCTTGCAAAGAAAATGGAAATATTAAAAGCTTTGTTGGTAGAATAGTTACAGGAGATCAATTCGTTGCAGATCCTGCAAAAGTTAAATGGTTTGATGAAGAATTCAAAGCTTTAGCATGTGAAATGGAAGGCGGTAGCATAGCGCAAGTTTGCTATCTTAATAAAATACCATTTGTTGTTATAAGATCAATTTCTGATAACGCTAATAATGGTGCTCATATGGATTTTGCTGAATTTACTGCTATAGGAGTTAAAAACTCAACTTCTATATTAAAATCTATGGTTTTAAAAATGAACTAATTCTATAAAATTTATTTAATGTTGATATTAGATATCTTAATATCAACATTTTTACTTAAATTCTGTTTTTAATATAGTATCTATTCTAAACTATGAATAAAAAGCCCACTCCTTAGTTTTGGCTCAAACCAAGTTGACTTAGGTGGCATAACAAAACCGTTATCTGCAATTTCCATTATTTCATCTATCGAAGTTGGATACATTGAAAAAGCTACATCAAAATCCTCACTTACCTTTATCTCAAGTTCTTTAAGACCTTTTATTTCACCTACAAATTCTATTCTTTCATCTTGCCTAGGATCTTTAATATTTAATATTGGATCCAAAATATTGTTTTGAAGAATTGACACATCTAAATTATTCACTATATCTAAATCTTTTAATACATCCTCCTTAACCTTTAGTCTATACCAAAAGTTATTTAAATACATGCCAAATTCACCTTTTTCTTTTGGTTTATATTGAGTACCTAATGGCAACTTATTTATATAAAAATTTTCTTGTACCCTCCTAATAAATTCATCATAGCTATAGCCATTTAAATCTTTTATAACCCTATTGTAAGCTAATATATTTAATTGATTATGAGGAAAGGCTATTCCTAAAAAATAATTAAATTCTTCATTCCCTTTAAACTTTTTATTTTCATTTCTTCTTTTTAATCCCACTTCTACTGCAGATGCTGCTCTATGATGACCATCTGCTATATATAAACTTTTTATATTATAAAATACATTTATAATATTTCGTATAATATTTTCATCATCTATTTTAAAACACTCATGTTTTATTCCATCATCAGATATAAAACTATAAATATTTCCCCTCTGTATACATGCGTTAATTATAGATTCTAACTCGCTATTATCTTTATATGTTAAAAAAATTGGACCAGTATTTGCATTACAAGTATTTACATGATTTATTCTATCTATTTCTTTTTTCTTTGTTGTATATTCATGTTTTTTTATATTATTATTTAAATAATCATCAATTGAAAAACATGCAACTATTCCAGTTTGAGTCTTTCCATTCATTGTTTCGCTATAAATATATATACAAGATTTTTTATCCTTGATTAAAATTCCAGAGTCTATCATATTATCTAAATTCTCTTTAGCTCTTTTGTATACTTTATCACTGTATACATCTATATTATCATCTAAATCTATTTCCGCTTTATCTACATGAATAAAAGAGTATTTATTTTTTCCTTTTTCTACAGCCTCTTCATAAGTTACAACATCATAAGGAAGTTCTGCTACATATTTTGCTAGTTTTTCTTTAGGTCTTATAGCATTAAATGCTTTAATCTTAACCATCTTTAACTTCTCTCCTTAAAATATTTTTATATATCAAATTTTTCTTTTATTATACATATTATTTCTTCACCTATTTTATCTTGAGCTTCTTTAGTTGATGCAGCTACATGTGGACTTAAACTAACATTTTTGCAACTCAATAATTTTTTATTTTTAATAGGTTCACTAGAAAAAACATCAAGACCCGCTCCTAAAATTTCTTTATTTTCTAAAGCATATAGAAGAGCTTGCTCATCTACAACGTTCCCCCTTGAGCAATTAATTAGAAATGAATCATTCCTCATGATTTTAAATTCATCTTTTCCAATTATAACCTTATTCCCCGATACATTAATGGATAGAAATTTAGAATTTTTTAAAACATATTTAAAATCTTTAAATTCACCATATGTCTTGTCTATTTCCCCCAATATATCATAATAAATTACATTCATACCTAAAGCCTTTGCTTTTAATGCTAACTCTTTTCCTATTCTACCCATGCCAATTATCCCAAGAGTTTTATTTAAAAGTTCTATTCCTAAATATTGTTTTTTATTCCAAGCTCCTTCCCTCATAGTTACATTAGATTGATTTAAAAATTTAGCTAAGCAAAATATATGAGCTAAAACCATTTCAGCTACTGATACTGAGCTTGCATAAGGTGTATTATAAACTTCTATACCTTTTAACCTAGCATAGCCTACATCAATATTATCTATTCCTACTCCACCTCTTATGATTAACTTTAGTTTTTTCCCTTCAACAGCTTTATCAATAATGTCTTTTCTCACTTCTGTAGCCGATCTAACTATGATAACATCAAAGTTTTTTATCTCTTTTTTTAAAGATTCACTATCATAATGAAAATCTAATACATCAGCTCCTAAATCTTCTAACTGCTTTTTACAATTAAAATCTAATCCGTCATTAGCCAACACCTTAATCATAAACTCACTCCTTGAAAATCTTTTTAATCACATATTTTTAACTTAATTTAATTTTAAAATGTCATTAATATTCTCAAGTAAATCATTCAAACTTTCTATTGTACAATCAGCCATATGAGCTATCCTAAACGTCTTATCTTTTAAAATCCCATATCCATTTGATATTTGAAATCCTCTTTTACCTAATTCGTTATTTAAATAGGAAAAATCTATATTTCTAACATTTTTTATAGTTGTTACAGTATTAGATAAATATTTTTTATCAGCAAAAAGTTCAAAATATTTATCTGCCCATTCCTCTGTTATCTTAGCCATAACTTTATGTCTTCCAAATCTATTCTCTATACCCTCTTCATTAACAATATAATTTAATTGATAATCTAAAGCATACATATGAGATATTGATGGAGTTGATGGGTATTGATAATTTTTATCCTTAATATATTTATATAAAGACAATAAATCAAAATATTTTCCCCTATAAGTAACTTTTTCAGCCCTCTTTATTGCTTTAGTAGAAAATGTACAAACAGACATACCAGGCGGAAGTCCTATACACTTTTGAGAAGAAGTTATTAATATATCAATTCCTAATTTATCAACTTCTATTTTACTACCTACCGCTGAGCTTACAGCATCAACACAAAAAATTATATCAGGATATTTACCTATAACCTCGGCTATTTCCTCAATTGGATTCATCACACCTGTTGATGTTTCATTATGGGTTATTGTTATTAAATCATATTCCCCAGTTTCTAATACCCTTTCTATTTCTTCTTTTGTAAACGCTTCTCCCCATTGTTTCTCAAACTTATCAGCCACAATATTATTACTTATAGCCATCTCATACCATCTATCTCCAAAAGCACCTATGGAAAATACCGCTGCTTTTTTCAATGTACAGCTCCTAATAGCACCCTCCATAAGACCACTGCCTGAACTTGTTGATAAAAGTATTTGTTCATTTGTATAAAATATTTTTTTGAAATTATTAATAATGTTTTCTTGAAGCTGAGACGCATCTTTTCCTCTATGTCCTATTAGCGGTAATGCCATTTGGCTTAAAACTTCTTGTCTAACCTCTACTGGTCCCGGTATAAATAACTTCTTATGCATATAATATCTCCTTAAATTTTATTTTATAATTATATGCTTTTAATCTTTTTTCTATTATTTTTCAAATAAAAATAAACCTTAAATTTATCACAATTTAAGGTTTATAAATTATATTTACTTACTATTTTCTAGATTGTTTTTAAACTCATTTTCACACTGTCCTCTTTTTGAGCTTAAACAATTATTACAACTTTTAGTAGAAATTTTACTAGATACAACCCCATTTATAACTGATGGAAACACAAAATCACTACACTCTTGTACTATTCCTACAAACTGTTGCTCTTTATCCATAAAATACACCTCTTTTAAGTAAATAATAAAAGTAGATACATTTTATTGTTTACCTAAAATAAGAATTATATTCTATTGCTCATTATCATCTTCCCAAACTAAAACAGATTCAGTTTCTCTACAATATTTTACACATATACATTGACCTAAATTTCTTGGACATATCCTACATAAACAATTTTTTTCTGTACTATCACACTTATTCTTTTTAAAATCTATGCAATATTTACAGTTTAATGCCGTTCCTACGCTCATTAAAACTTCTCCTCTCATGTTTAAAATTTTATACTTTTAACAATATAAATATTAAATTTATTCTACTACATAGAAAACATTAGTCAATGTGATAAATTCATACGTTATATTTTTTAATAAATATGGTTTGTCTAAATTTTTAATCATTGAGATTTAATTTTTGATTATATTATCACTATTCAAAAACTCTATTAAATTTTTATCATCTTTATCTATCTCATTGTTGATTTCTTTAACTTTAATACCATTTAAATCATTCTTATACTCTTTTACACTATCATCTTCATTCAGTGGGTATTCTTCCATCTCATTAAATGAAAAATTTTTTATCATTTCACAATCTAATAATTCATTCTCTAAATTTAATGATTTAAATATTTGAGTCTTTTGTAGACTCTCTTTATAAATATTTTCATTTAATTTATTATGAACATTTTTTAAAATATCATCTTTCTTTAAATTTTTATTATCTTTAACTAACTTTTTATTTTTTAAATTTTGTTTATTTAAATATAATGTATTTAATTTCATGTATATTATTCCAGCAAAAACAACTTGAATTAAATTAATAATAAGCATTCCTACATCATAAGTTAAAACATTGAAACTTATTAACAATGTAAATCCTATTAAAAATACTATATAACTCATAGCTATTGCGCCACATATAAAAAACATTTTTTTCAATATAGAATTTATATAAAACTTCTTAATATTATCTTTATTCAACATATCGCAAAAATTTTTAAAAACGTATTTTAATAACAAAGTTACTACACACATTGAAAAAATTATTCCAATATTAGCTGATAAACTTCTATTGTATACATCATAAAAAGCATAAAAAGGCATTATTATAGGATTGTATACAGCATAAATCATATTTAAAATATTTTGAATCCATAAAATTTTTTCACTTATAAATAAACTTCCTGCTCCAAGCACTACACTTACAGTACCCAAAATCACACAATAAACAAAAGTCCCATTTACAAAATCCTTAATTGATACATAATTTATAACAACTAGTAAATATAAGATGCAAGTAACTAAAATCACATAAAATGAAAACAATAAAACATTATTGAATCCTATATTAAACATTGAAACTAAAGTTTTTCTAAAGATAAAATATAAAATAAATTTTATAAATAAATTTATTAAAATAGATATACTAATTATTGTACTTAAAAATTTTAATTCCTTATCTAAAATGCTATTGCTTTTCATTCTAGCTTTTACATAGTTTTTTAATACTTGTTGTTTATCTTTCAAAACAGTATGCACTAAAATACATAGTGTAATATATAGGATTGATATATCAAAAATTGATATTGAAAAACCTCTTTTTAATATATCAATTTTACTAAGATTTAAAGTATCACCACATAACATGACAATTAAATTTAAATTTCCTATAAGTATAAAAATTATAATCGTTAATATACCTGAATATAATATTGTTTTGTTATTCAAATTTTTCTTTCCGTCAATTATGTTATCCATAAAAATCTCCTAAATTAAATAAAATTAAGTATATTTATTTATAGTATTTTTTAAATATATTTATGATTAAATTCTATCAATTTAGTAACACTTTTACAATACAACCATATATTATTATTAGATATATTTACTCCTCCCAATATAATATAAAAAACAGGTAGCAAAATATTTGCTACCTGTTCTTTGTATTATCTTATAAAATTTTGGAATACAACAAGAAATATTATACCCGGAATACCAAAAATTCCTACAATAATAGCTGTAAGTAAATTTATATTAACACTTATACCTACGTATGCTCCAAAGAAATTTACAATCATTAAAAGTATTACACCTAAAACACTATTTATCATTAACCCTACTATTTTTTTTATAGAACTAAATATTAATTTTAGAACTATTATTCCCAATATCAATCCTATAAGTATCATTATAATATTTTGAAGTGTTAATGAATGTATATTCATATTAAATACTGAAGCTATCTATTTATGATAAAATAGCAACAGCGCACCCCCTTTTTACTATTTTTTTTAGATAACATTATATCATTATATAAATATATTCTAAATTAATTTTTTATTAAATCTCTTTCCTTCCTTCTAATGCTTTAGATAAAGTCACCTCATCTGCATACTCTAAATCTCCACCAACTGGTATTCCCGCAGCAATTCTAGTTACCTTAACATCTAATGGCTTTAATATTTTCGATATATACATAGCAGTAGCTTCTCCTTCTATATTAGGATTAGTAGCAACTATAACTTCCTTTATATTTCCATTCATCCTAGACACCAATTCTCTCAACCTAATATCTTGAGGTCCTCTTCCTTGCATAGGCGATATATTTCCATGAAGTACATGATATACACCATTATAATCCTTTACTTTTTCCATTGTCATTATATCTTTAGGTTGTTCTACTACACATATTTGAGTTTTATCTCTACTTGGGTTACCACATATCGCACAAGGATCTGAATCTGTAAAGTTTCCGCATACTGAACAATATTTTATAGTTCCTCTTGCCTTAACTAATGCATTTGAAAATTCCTCAACCTCATCTTTTGGCAAATTTAATACATAAAGCGTTAATCTTTGAGCAGTTTTCTTACCTATTCCTGGTAGTTTAGCAAACTCTTCTATAAGTTTTTCTATAGCAACTGGATAAAAATCCATAATAACCCTCCTAAGTAATTGATAAAACTCCGTTGACTATTCAACAGAGCTTTATCACACTAAATTATTTTTTTATCTTAGAATAATCCTGGCATATTCATTCCACCAGTTAATTTACCCATTTTTTCTGATGTTTCTTGTTCTGCTTTACTTAACGCCATTCTTACAGCAGTTATTACTAAATCTTCTAACATTTCAACATCATCTGGATCAACTATTTCTGGTTTTATTTTTAAGCTTAAAAGTTCTTTTTTACCATTAACTTGTGCTACAACAAGATCTCCATTTGCATTTCCTTCAAATACTGTATTTGAAATTTCTTCTTGCATTTCTGCCATTTGCTTTTGAAGCATTTGTGCTTGTTTCATTAAGTTATTCATGTTTCCCATTCCTGGGAATCCACCTCTTGCCATAAATATATCCTCCTTTTAATTAAGTCTCTAATTATTATATAGTATTTTATTCTTCTTTTCTATAATAATAACCTTTTATTATAATATGAGTATTGGTATTTTTTTAGTAACTATCCTATAAAGCTATTCATCTAATATCTCTAAACCACTACCTAATTTACTTATAAGCTCTTGCTCCAAAGTTATAGATTCCTCATCAGCATCTTGCTTATCTACAACACATCTAAATTTAACTGTTTCCTTAAAAACTTCTGATAAGACATCTTCTACTAACGTCCTATATTCTGGCTTTTCTAACCTATCTTTATTAAACTTAAATTGTTCTTCATATTCTATTGTAATTATTCCATTTTTACAAGCTATAGGTTTACCAGTCCTAAGAGTTGCAAATAAAATCATTGCCCTTCTTGATTTTAAATGCTCCAAAACATCATTCCAAGCCTTCTTAACATCATCTATTTCTAAAGTTGATTCAGAATTTACGTCTAAAAGTGTAGTTGAATCTTTTTCTTCATTAACAATTTTACTTATATCATTTATATTATTATCTGTTACTATACTAACACTAGACTCTTCTATACTTGAGCTATTTTTATCATGTACAGCTTTAATCTTTATATTACCGCTTTTTAATATTTCTTCTAATTTATTTATTCTATTTAATAAAACTTCCTTTGAAGTATCGTATTCTATTTTGCACATTTTAATTATAGCAAGCTCTAAATCAATTCTAGATTGTTTGCTTAAAGCTAAACTATCTTCACCTTCTTGCAAAATTTTAATACATCTCATTATTTCTTCTACTCTAATTCTTAAACTTTGCTCTTTAAGTCTTTCTATATTTTCTTCAGATGTATCTAAAACATCTTCTGGATTATGAGTTATTTTTATCATTAAAAGATTTCTAAAATGATTCATCAAATCCTTAATAAATATGCCCATATCCTTACCGGACATTGCAAGTTCTTCAATTATAAGCATGGATTTTTCTATATTTCTTTCAATAATAGCATCTATTAGTCTAAATAGATTATCATTTGTTACAAGACCTAGTATTTTAAGTAAACTATTATAATCAACCTTTTCATTCCCCATAGATATTGCTTGTTCTAATATACTAAGTGAATCCCTCATCGCACCATCTGACACCCTGGCTATTAAATTTAAACTTCTATCATCTGCAAATATACCTTTTTCTACGGTAATTTTTCTAAGTCTAGATACTATTTGTTCTTTATTTATTCTTTTAAAGTCAAACCTTTGACATCTTGAAAGTATAGTTATGGGTAATCTTTGTGGATCTGTAGTTGCTAAAATAAAAACAACGTTTTTAGGTGGTTCTTCTAAAGTTTTTAAAAAAGCATTAACAGCACCCATAGATAGCATATGAACCTCATCCATTATGTAAACTTTAAAATTAGCTTCTTGAGGTGGATACTTTACATCCTCTATAATTTCTCTTATCTTATCAACACCATTATTAGATGCCGCATCAAGTTCTACTACATCAATAGCTAATCCATCATTTATCTTTAAGCACATTTCACATTCATTACAAGGTTCCCCATTTTTAGGTTTTAAACAGTTTAATGCCTTTGCAAATACCTTTGCTGTAGATGTTTTTCCTGTACCTCGAGTTCCACAAAAAAGATATGCATGAGATGTTCTCTTATTTATTATTTCATTTTTCAAAGTAATAGTTATATGTTCCTGACCAATAATATCTTCAAAATTTTTAGGTCTCCATTCTCTATATAAAGCTTTATATGACAAAAAATTCACCTCTCTAAGCTTAATTAATTTCTTAAACTCTTAATCTAAATTCTAAAATTAATTATATATGATAAAATTAAATAAACAAAATTAAATTTAAGGAGATATACTATGTTTTCTATAATAGTTGCCCATAGCAAAAATTATGTTATTGGAAATAACAACTCTTTAATTTGGAATCTTCCAACAGACTTACAAAGATTTAAATCACTTACTACTGGCAAAACAATTATTATGGGAAGAAAAACCTTTGAATCCCTAAAAAATCCTCTACCAAATAGGTTTCATATAGTTTTAACAAAAAATCCTAATAAATTTAAGAATCAAGAAAATGTTATATTTACTAATAATTTAGATGAAATTATTAGTAAATATAAAGATTGTAAAAATGAAATTTTTATAATAGGTGGAGAAGAAATTTATAAAATATTTTTAAATTACACATCTAAAATATATTTAACAAAAATACTTAAAGATTTCAAAGGTGATGCGCACTTTCCTAAAGTAGATTATTCATTATTTAAAAAAGACTTTGAAAGTGAAGTCTTTTTAGAAAATAATATCCATTTTATTTTTAAAGATTTCTCTTTAAAATAACTTTAAAGATGAGTAAGGAAATTAATCCTTACTCATCTTTGTCTTTTTCTTTAAGAATATCAAATTAAATATTTTACTTACAATCCAATAGATAGCTATAACTATCAAAATATCGAATATAAAATTAAATAAATATAATTGTTTTGATGTATCACATCTTCCATTTCCAACAAAAGGCATTGGGAATTGCAAAATAGCTATAAGCATTAAACACCATAAAAATTGTATTTTATTTTTTATATAGTAACTTTTTTTATTTTTAATATATTCAAAAACAGATATTATAAAAATTAATGCAAATGAACCAACTATAAACAATAAATTTTTAGGTAAATAAGCTTTCAAATCTGACCAATAAGTAAATCTATTAAATTTTCCTATAGGTTCCTTACTATAAGAATAACTGTATTTTCCTAAATTATTTGATGTATTCAAAGCCATTGTCGCTGTATATTCCATACCCTTCATTAAACTTGAAAAATGTGTTAAATAATATATTGCAAGCTTTGAATTGCTCATTTTACTATAAAAAACTTCATCCATATACTCTGTGTGAGGTATAAATCCATCTTTATAGTCATCTATAGCTTGATATGAATTCGTTCCAGAATTCACTTCCATTTTCGGATTTAAACCTAAATCTATTAATGCTTGCTCTTTTTGCTCTTTACTACTAGCATTCTCTAAAACCCCTGTAAACACGGAATTATAATGAGTATCATCACCTATGTCTACGTGTCTAATATTTATTCCTATAGGATAAGCCACTATAAGAATGAATGCTATTATTAAAACTATAAATTTTTTCTTACCAACCATCTTCCTATTATTCCATATAATTTTCCCTAAAATAAACATTATAACAGGAAGTGCAGATAATACCTGCATTTTAGAACCTATAAATAACCATGCACTTATATATACAAAAATTATGTTTATAAAAACATGTTTATCATTTTTCATAACATGCTTTTTATATATGTAATGTAAATATGATGCTATTAATAACATTAAAGTTGTTATCATCATAGGTTCACCATAAAGTGAATTAAAAAACACTAAATAATTACCATCTAAAAATACAAATAATCCTAATATAGCAAGGACTGTAAATTTAAATTTACTCTTTATATTAAAGTTTTTTAATATTATTACCATAGAAACGATATATATAACAGCATATAAAATAGCTAGGTAGTTAGATTTAAATATATCACTTCCAAATAACTGACAAATTAAATTAATAAATGTTATAAAATACCCCATACTAGTAGATATGATTGTAAGTCCTATATTATATAATGTATACGGCATTATTAAATAATCTGATGTTGTATACTTATAGTATCCTATATGATTTAATATGTAATTATCATAATGTGTTCTAGTTAGTCTACAAACGTCCATTACTCTTTGAAAATCACCTTGGTCAGCTACCCCTGGATAGGGGTACGTAAACAGCACATAATAAGTTATGCCAATTGCAACTAAACAAAATAATACTAGTATAACCCTCTTATATTTCTTATTCTCATCCATATTCATAACCTTTCCCCAAAATTATATACTACTTATTATCAAAATTTATTTTTTCTTTAACTAAATATAAAGGCCTATTTTTACTTTCATCGTAAATTCTTGCTATATACTCGCCAATAACACCTAAAGATAATAGTTGAACCCCACTAAAGAAAAGTATGACACACATAGTTGATGCCCATCCCATACTAGTATCGCTCATAATCTTTGTTATTATTGTATAAATTATAAGTAGTATTGATATACCTATTGTACCAATACCAAATATAGCAGTAAGCTTAAGCGGTTTAGTTGAAAAACTTACAATTCCATCAGTTGCAAATTTTATCATCTTCCTCAATGGATATTTTGTTTCTCCAGCAAATCTATCATCCCTATTATATTCTAAAGGCACTTGATCAAATCCAATCCAACTTACCATTCCTCTTATAAATCTATTTTGTTCTGGCATTTCCTTAAACGCTTCAACAACGATTCTATCCATTAACCTAAAATCTCCGGTATCTTTAGGTATCTCTATACTAGCCATATACGATAACACCCTATAAAAATATTTCGCTGTAAGAAGCTTAAATTTACTTTCACCACTCCTTATTTTTCTTTTTCCATAAATAACTTGATGACCTTCTTCCCATTTACTTATCATCTCCGGTATGATTTCTGGTGGATCTTGCAAATCAGCATCTATTATTACTATCGCATCACCGTTACAATTAAAAAGTCCTGCTGTTACAGCTGCTTGATGACCAAAATTTCTCGAAAAATCTATTATCTTAACACATTTATCCCCTTTGGCTATACTTTTTAAAATCGCTAATGTTCTATCCTTACTTCCATCATTAACAAAAATTATTTCATGATCCATAGACTCTATACCATTAACAACATTTTTTATTCTATGATAACATTCATAAGCTACTAGTTCCTCATAATACATGGGAACTATTATACTTAAAAGCTTTTTTTCCACTTATATCACCTCATAAATGCGATTTAAAACTACAAAATTATATGATCTTAAATATAGCTAAAATATTATATTTAATTGCAATTATATAAAATAATTATAAAACAAAAACCAGGTAGTTAGCACCAACTCGATGTTAAATTACCTGGTTTCTTTATGCATAACTCCCAATGAACTATTTATTAATATCATTGTTTGTTCAATAAATCAATATTTGAGTTGTGCACCCTACTCTGGCAATAATCTATGGCCGTTACCTATGTAGTTAACTCAAATTAGACTTATCCACGGCACATGAAAGTGACTGCTTATCGCTGCTTCCTTCCGGACCTGACGAGGTTCACAGGGTTCCATCGCGTGGGGCCTAACTCTCAACATCACTTGCATAGGTCGACACCACAAATTAAGACCTCGGTAGGGAATTCAATCCTGCTGTAGCGGATTGCAGGTTACAGGGCACCGCTAACTCCCCATCTAGCACAACCTTGGCGGAGAGAGCGGGATTCGAACCCGCGGTAGAGTTGCCCCTACACACGCTTTCCAGGCGTGCTCCTTCGACCACTCAGACATCTCTCCATACTTCGTATTATATTTTTATTTTTGCATTAAATTAAATATTTTATTATTAATTTTAATTAAAAATTTGCATCTAAAATTCAAATCAATTACTTTTTCATTTTATCATATTAGTTTTGATAGTTCAATATAAACATTTAATTTAATAAGTAAAATGCAAAAAATAATATATTTTTTTCAAATATTACAAAACTAATTTTTATATAAAATATTTACAAAATATGTAAATATTTTATATAATTATAGTATAATAACTTTTTAATTTCATAGAGGGGATATTTTTATGGAGAATTCTATAACTAAAACTAAAAAAAAACAGTCTAAAAGTGCTGTATTTTCGATAAGAATAAAAAGTAGTCAAAAAGAATTACTTAGTAAAAACCCTTGGATAAAAAGAGAGCTAGAAGATTATATAAGAACACATTTAGATGGTTTTTCAAGCTAAACTCTTCTTTAATATACTTTATCAACAAAATTAAAAATAAAAGATGGACTATATACAATTATTTTTTGCAACTAGTCCTCCTTTTATTATTTATCCTAACAACCTATTAACTAATCCATTATCTAATATATTTTCCATATCATTTTTACTTCTATTCACTATTATATGTCCATGTAAATTTAAAGTTTCTATCGTTACAATATGTTCATCAACTAATTTTTCACTTATCTTATTACATTTATTAAGTATTATAAGGTTACTTACTTGTAAACTTGGTAATATTGCCGTAGACATATTTTTAAGTAATATATTTAAAGTAGTGACATCAATTACATTAGTTATATTTCCTATTCTTAAATAAGGCTTTAGTTCCCTGCTATTTAACACTTCTAATAAATTATTTATATCTTTACCTACACTACATTCTATAATTATTCTATCTGGATCATAAAACCTTAATAATCTTAATATTCTCTCCACATTCATTTCATAATTTATAGAAAAATCTTTAATTGTTATCCGTTTTTTATTTATGAAACCTAAATCAAAAATTTCCTTTCCATTCTCACACTGTATCACAATAATTTCTTCTCTATAATTTTTTTTATTCAATATAGATTTTATTAAACTACTTTTCCCTGCATCTAAAAAACCTGTTATTAAATCAACTGTACACTTAGCCACACCGATTCCCCCATGTAATATTAATTTAAATTTACACTCATATATCTCTAATTTTTAATAAAAACAGATTATTTTATATTTTATCCCAAGCATGATATATCTTAAAATTACATATTATATAGTAAATTTATATTCTTTAAATTAAATTTTATTACACAAAAAAAGCCTTATTAAATACAATAAGGCTACAAATTTTACTTCTATTTTTAAAATCTATAAAATAAATTATTTATGTTTCTAATATGTTTAAGTTTTATTCTTATTTTAAGCTATTACCAATGTTTTTATCTCAGATTTATTAGATAAAAACTCTTTTTTTATGCATTCAAAAGCTTTTTTATATCCATGTTTTCCATATTGATAAATTAACATCAGATTTAAACTAGTTCCAAACCAAATTCTGCAAAATGTATTATCTAACACTAATTTTTCATAACTATTTCCCTTTATAATTATGTTTTCTTCATCCTGCATCAATTTTGAAAACTGATTGACTAATTCCATTAAAATTTTTTTAGCTTTTTCAGGTCTTTCTTCAATTATATTTAAAAAATAATATGACCACACCTGTAATAAATTTTCATCTATCGATATTCCACAAACCTTATTCCCTATGGTTTTTTTTAAAAAATTATACAAATAGGTAGCTACTTTTTGAGAATTATCATTAAACTTTTTTTCATAAAAATTAATATCATAGCCTACCATCATTTCAATTCTATCCATAAATTATCCCCCTTTTATAATTATATCATAAAAGAGGGATTTAAAGGATTATTTTAATCTTTTACTTTTAAAGAAATTAATTAAAATATCACTACATCTTTTATCATGATACCACACTAAATCAACAAAATAAGGAAGATTAGCATTTTGAAGTATATTTATTATAGAGCCACCAGCACCAGTTGTATCATCTAAAGTTCCTATATGAACCCTAGATATTCTACTTTGAAGTATCGCACCCGCACACATAGGACATGGTTCTAAAGTAACATACAATTCACAACCCGAAAGTCTCCAGTTATCAAGCTTTTTACACGCCTCATTTATTGCTAATATTTCAGCATGAGCTAATGGATTTTTTAAATTCTCTTTAAGATTATGAGCAGTTGCTATCACTTGTCCATCTTTAACTATAACAGCCCCTACAGGAACTTCCCCTAAATTTTTTGCTTTTTTAGCTTCCTCTAAGGCTAAATCCATCAAAATACTATTCCTCCTAAATTTTAGATATATATTCTAACCTTTATTATCCTATTCTTTTTAATATCTTCTACTATAAACTTTATATTTTCATTAACTATCTCTTCGTTTGTTTTAGGTATTCTTCCTAATATCCCAATAATATATCCTCCTAAAGAATCAAACTCCTCAGATTCAATTTCTATACCTATTTCTTCACTTAAATGAGTAAGCTTTATACTTCCTTCAGCAAGATATTCATTATCTTTTATCTTCCAAATTTCATTCTCATGATGATCATATTCATCTTCTATTTCTCCAACTAACTCCTCAATTAAGTCTTCTATAGTCACAATTCCAGCTGTTCCACCATATTCATCTAAAACAACAGCTATATGATTTCTAGTCTTTCTCATTTCATTTAGAAGTTCAGTTATTTTTTTAAACTCAAAAGTATAGAAAGGTTCTCTTATAAACTTATTAATATCAAAATCTTCTTCTGAATCACCAAGCAAGACCAAATCTTTAACATTTAGTATTCCAACAACATCATCAATATTTTTGTCAAAAACAGGAAATCTAGAAAACTTATCTTCCCTTAGTGTAGCCAATATATCTTCATAGGTAGAATCTTTATTTAATCCTACAATGTCTAATCTTTGAATCATTATATCTTTAACCTGAAGATCTCCAAATTCAAAAACATTGTAAATTAACTCCTTTTCTTCTTCCTCTAAGACACCTTCCTCTTCTCCTACAACTACCATAGTTTTAAACTCTTCTTCAGTTATAAAAGGTTCTGTTTTATTAACGCTTCCGCCTAAAATTTTTATAAAAGCATTCGATATCTTATTACAAAGCCATATAATAGGTCCACATACCTTCACTATTATAGTTATAGTTTTTGCTACTTTAAGAGCTATTTTTTCACTGTTTTGTTGTGCTAAATTTTTAGGTATTATCTCTCCAAATAAAAGAACTAACATAGTCATAATAACAGTTGATATAACTACTGCATTAGAACCAAAAAAACTTGCTGCTATAGCACTTGCTAAGGACGCTGAACCTATGTTAACTACATTGTTAGCTAAAAGTACTGCACCTAAAAATTTATCTGGGTTCTCAATTAACTTTTCAACTAATTTAGCCCCCTTAACTTCTTCCTCTACCATGTGTCTAATTCTAATTTTACTTAATGACAGCAATGCTGTTTCTGAAGCCGAAAAAAAACCTGATAATATAAGCATTATTATAAGTATTATAATCTGAAACGTATCAGACTCTCCCAAGAAAACCACTCCCTATTTCTTTTTATTATAGTTTATCTAATCATATATATTTCTAATACCTAATTTATTAAAGGCAACATTAGAAATTGACTATTTACTTGTAAAAAAAAACCCCATATAAATATGGAGTTTTATTACATGGTATCCCCAGTAGGAATCGAACCTACATCTATCCCTTAGGAGGGGATTGTTCTATCCATTTAACTATGAGGACTTACTATGTATTAATTATAATTTTATAGCCTTTAGAATATTATGTCAATACATTATTAAATTATATTTAATAATAAAGTTATTAATATTAAATAATCATATTAATATTCCATTTAAATATATATCTGTAAACTCTTCTATAACTTCATCAATATGTGCATTATCGTTATCTAAAAGCTCACGTATTGCAGTAGACATTAAACTACCATAAAAAATATGAGCCATTAAACTTGTATTTCCTTCTTTTATTTCGCCTTTTTCTTGAGCTTCATCTAATATTAACTTTATACTATTAATATATGAATTAACTCTCTCTCTCAATTCTAATTGTCTTTTTTCAGTTCCCCAAAGCTGACTTAATATTATACTAAAAAAATCTCTTCGCTCAGATAAAAGTCTTAATTGAGTTGAGCATATACATTTTAATTTATCAACAGAGTTTAAATCTGAATCAACAACCTTCTTAAGATTATTTTCCCATCTCTCAACTCCTCTTCGTATTACAAATTTAAATATATCCTCTTTATTTTTAAAGTTATAATACAAGGTGCCTTTTGCAACCCCCGCAACAGCTGCTATTTCATCCACAGTTGCACCAGCATATCCATTAGTTGAAAATACTTTTATAGCAGCAAAAAATATAGCATCTTTAGTATTACTCATAATTAAATTAATCCTCCAAATTCTTTTTATATTCTAATAATATATCATTTACCTTTGTTAAACAATATAAAGTTATTGTTTACATATTATATTTTGTAAATCATTTTTAAATTTATTTCTATTACCATTATATACTACAATACTAATTCCCATTTCTTTTGCTCTATTAATAACTATACTTTTAGATGGTTCCATGGTCGCCACTAAAATTTTTTTTACATTTGCTCCACCTAATTGATTAGCATATATATTTAATTCATTTAATGCAACTTCATCATATTTTTTTGAATCTTTACAAGATATGCATATTAAAACAGAATCTTTAACTGCAACTACATCCAATTCATTTTTAACATTTTCCTTTTCTTTGCTCCAAAAAAACACTACACCACTCTTTACATCATCAATATTTTTTATTTCTTTTATTATAAGTTTTGTAAAAATTTCAAACCAAGTACCACTTTTAAAAATAAAACCTTTTATATATTCATTTAAAAACTTAATTTCTATACAATCACCTTTTTGTGTATACGTTATTTGATTATTTATCTCTAAAAAATGTATACACTTATTTATTAGAATTATCTCATCATTGTTTAAACAAGTCGTATTTATCTCTAGCATTTCAGGATTAAAAGGATTATGAATAAATAAATTAGAATCAGTAAGTCTTACTCTATATTTCTCCCAAGTTTCTAAATTATTAGCAATTATAAATGTCATTTTATTTATAATCTCTTCATTAAAAGAATTTTCAGAATCTATTGCAATAGAACCTCCTATACTTTTTATAATTTCTTCTACATTGAGGTCATAAATATTTTCTTTTTTTATAGTTATATCATCCAAAGACATATTAATTATTTGCTTATTTTTTATATCTAAAAATTTGCAACAAATATTATTTTTTAACGATAATGTATAAAATATTAATACATCTAAAACATTTTCTGATGTTAAATTAAATAAAGCATTGTTTTTTTTATATTTTAAAATTAAATTTTCTAATTCATCAATGCTCTTATTATCTATATTTTCTTTTAAAAAAGTACATGGTAAATTGGTGTAATAATCTTCTATAGATTTTAAAATATCTAAGTCCTTATTTCTATATAAAAACAAAACACTTTTAGGCTTGTATTGATGAGTCAATAGAATTGAAGAATCATTATGGCAACTTATAAGATTTATAATTAATTCAAATTCCATAAAAATAAATACCTAACTTTCTTTTTTTATGTTATTTTTCCCTTGCAATTTATTTATATTCATTTAATAAATAAGTTATAATTAAATGAATTATAAAGGAGGATAAATAATGAAAAAACTATATATTATTATAAGTATTTTAATAGCAATAATAATTATTATTGTAATTGGTATTTTTATAGCACCTAGGTCAAATCCTACTCTTGCATACCTGCAAAATACCAATGAAACTATTATACAAGCTACTGATGATTTAACTAATATGCAAAAAAATATATCTATAAATTCAAAAAATGACCTTATCTATAATCAAGGTGAAGCTTATGAATATGGTAAGCAATTTGAAAATATTTGGAATAATTATGATAAAAACAATAAAAATACCTCGAACATAAAAGACTATTATACTAAAACTAAAATAATAGAAACTCAAGAAAAACTTGCATATAATTTTCTAACAAATGGGGTAACACTATATTTAAACGGTAGCGCTAACAACGAAGCAACTGGAATATCTTATATAAAAAAAGCTTATTCAATAATAAACACATTAAATAAAGATACTATTCCAAATACGACAAATGACTTTAAAGAAAAAATAAATAAAATACAAACTTAGTATTCCCAAGTTTGTATTTTTAAATTTACTTATTTTATACTATTGATTACACTATTTGGTATAGTAAATTCTACTACCCCCATATATCCTGGAGCTACTTCATACTCATCAAAAGATATAACTATTTCACCATTATTATTTATATAAAAGTTTTGATTTTTATCTATTTTTTCAAAATCACTATTATCAATATTTTCATCATCTATAAAATATAATTTATTTTTATCATTTTTCATTCGTTCTCTCATTTGTTCTTTTATATTAGAAGAAATAATATCAACATAATTTGTACCTTCAAACAATCCTTCTAATGTTAATACACATTGCTTTTCTTTATCTATAGTGTAATATTTTACTGTATTATATCCTGAAGCTTCTACCTCTGATGTTTCTACCTTTATAGTAAGATACTTATCATTGTCAGTTATAATCTTAAAGTTGGAATTTATACTTATCTTTCCATTGCTATCAATTATTTTGTTATAAAGTGCCTTTCCATCTTCAATAAATTGATTATTCATAGAAAGTTGCAAATCATTGTTTTTCAACCCTTGTATATTAGGTACATTAATATCTGCATTTTTATTTCCATCATTTACAGTGTAATTTTGAAAATTAATAACCTTAACTATTCCACCTACTACTGGTATACTTTCTAAATTCTCTGCAAATACTTGATTAGTGTTTATTCCTAAAGTTAACGCCATCGCAGCTGCTGTAGTTCCAATTCCTAATCTCTTCATTATCATCATATTTTTATTTAATTTTTTTTCTCTTTCAAAGTTCCTTATAGTTTCATTTACTACTTGATCTAATCTATTTGGTATTCTTATATCTTCATATTTTTCTTTCATATTTTTCATAATTTACCTCCTAAAATTGCATTTGTATATTTAATTTCTTAATAGCAGAATATAATCTTGTTTTTATAGTATTAATATTTTCATCTAACACCTCTGCAATTTCCTCAATTTTCATATCCTCAAAGTATCTAAGTATTACCACAGTTTTGTATTTTTCTGGAAGCTTATCCAATGCATCCTCTAAATCGAAATCCTTGTATATATCATTTGAACTAATATTGTTAAAATAAACATCATCATCAACATAAACATATTTTTTATTATCTCTTATAAAATCTATGGAACATCTTAAAAGTATTCTATAAAACCAGCCTTTAAAATTTTCTATTTCACCTATAGAATCAATAGATTTTAATCCTTTATATATAGCATCTTGAACTATATCTAATGCATCATTTTCATTTTTAACGTAGCTATATGCAATCCTATAAAAAGTTTCTTTATTTTCAATAATATAGGCTTTAAACTCATTCTCTAAATTTTTCTTTTTAGCTTTAAATTTAAAAACATTCATAACTACTAACTATACCCCCTCACATATTAATCTTTTGAATTATCATATATAAAATCAATTTTATCTTGTATCCTTTACTCTATTTAATTCTTACATTTATAAGACGATTTATTATAATAAAAAGTTTTAAAATTTTATATTTTTTTATATTAGTAAATTAAAGAAATCTTTAAATATTAACTATACTAATAAGACGCTAAGAACTTATAAAAAGTTTTTATTTTTTATAAAAAAAATAAGAGCAATATATTTAATAATTGCTCTTATAGTTATGTATAAAATACTTTTTTATTTTAAATGCAAAAAGGTCTAATCTTCAATAATGAAAATTAGACTTTTAAAATATTGGTGCGGCGGAGAGGATTCGAACCCCCGACCAATCGGTTCGTAGCCGACTACTCTATCCAGCTGAGCTACCACCGCATATTAATATTATAATATCATAATTATTAAAATAAATCAATAAATACTGAGTTTTTAACAAAAAAAGTTAATTGTATATATAGATAAAATATATTGTAAAACAACATTGTTCTACTAAAAAAGCTATTTATTTTTAATAAAAATATTTAAAATCAACATTGCCTAAAACAATATTGATTTTAAATAAAAATACAAAATATCTATTTAATATAATATTACTTTTTACACCTAAAATAAAATTATTTTAATAAAACATTATTTTTAGTTATAGATTATTATTCTCTTTTACTATATTTAAAATTACATCTACTGCTTTCCTCATAGATTCTACAGGTATATATTCATATTTTCCATGAAAATTTTCTCCCCCTGTAAATATATTAGGAGTTGGAAGACCCATAAAAGATAATCTTGCTCCATCTGTGCCACCTCTTATAGGTTTCACAAGTGGAGTTACATTAGCACTTTCCATAGCTTTTTTAGCCATATCAACAATATACATTACAGGTTCAACCTTTTCTTTCATGTTTTTATAGCTATCTTTTATTTCAACGGTTACACGATTTTCTCCATATTTTTTGTTTAATTCTTTTTCTATTTCTACAAATCTTTCTTTTCTGCTTTCATAAGTATCTTCAAAGAAATCTCTAATTATAAATACTAATTTTGTTTCTTCAACTTCACCACTCATTGATATAAGATGTGAAAAGCCCTCATATTTTTCTGTTTTTTCAGGTACTTCATCTAAAGGAAGTTTGGAAATAAACTCATGCGCTAACATCATTGAATTAACCATCTTTCCTTTTGCATAACCAGGATGTACATTAGTTCCTTTTATTAAAACAGTAGCAGTTGCTGCATTAAAATTTTCATACTCTAATTCTCCAATATGTCCACCATCTAATGTATAAGCAAAATCTGCTCCAAAACCTTCTACATCAAAATGGTCAGCCCCTTCTCCAATCTCTTCATCTGGTGTAAATGCTATTTTTATATCACCATGCTTTATTTCTGGATGATTAATTAAATATTCTACCGCTGTCATAATTTCAGAAACCCCAGCTTTATCGTCAGCTCCTAAAAGCGTTGTTCCATCAGTTGTTATTAAAGTTTGACCTATATATCCTTTAAGTTCTGGCGAAAACTCCGGTGATAAAATAACACTATCATTTAAATTTATATCTTTTCCATCATAATTTTCCACTATTTTAGGGTTAACACATTTACCATCCATATCTGGAGCTGTATCCATATGTGCTATAAAACCTATTGTAGGAACCTTTTTATCTAAATTCCCATCTAATGTAGCATAAATATATCCATCATTACTTATCTTAACATCTGATAATCCTAAATTTTTTAATTCACTAGCTAATACTTTTCCAAATTCTAATTGACCTTTAGTGCTTGGAGTAACCTTAGTTGTTTCATCAGATTTAGTATCTATTTTTATATATTCTAAAAATCTTTCCTCAACTTTTTTCATAAAAACACCACCTTAAATTCTTAAATTTAATTTGTCATTAATTGCATAAACTTATTATACATTACTAATGCTTATTTTAAAACTAAACTTATTGTTTAAACAGTTATTTTTTTGGAAATAATTTAAAATAATTATTAATAAAAGGAGATTTATTTTTATGAATAAAAATAAAAAAATAAAAATTTATATATTAATAAGTATAAATCTTACGATTTTGTATTTATTAGTGTGTTTTTTATTTTATAAAAATAACTTAAATAAGTTTAAGGAATACATAAATTCTGAAAATTATATAGAAGCTAATAATATTTTAACTAATAAACATTTAAACTTAATAAATACTTTAAAATTAAAAAATACATGCAATGACATATTAAATGAACATTTAGCTCAGTTAAACAATAATTATTTATCAAACAACATATCTCAAGAAAGTTTACTTTTAAAATTAACAATATTGGAAAATATTAATTTAAACACAACTCAAACTACAACAATAAAAAAAAATCTTCCTTTAATTTCTTCATCAAACGAAGCATATTCAAGGGCAGTATCTTTATTTAATGATAAAAATTATGAAGAATCTTTAAATTCTTTTAATGAAATAAGTTCTTTTTATCCTAATTATAGTGAAATTTTAGATTATAAAAAACAATGTATAGATGTTTTAAAATCAGAAATTTTTAATAAAGTAAACAATCTAATAGAAAATAATGCGTTTTCTGAAGCTATAACCATCATAGAAGACTCTCTAAAAAAACTAGATTACAATATAGAACTGCTTAACAAATTAGACGAAATAAAAAAACTTAGAATGAATTATCTAGAAGAATATAGTGAGGATAGCATAAACAGTAATGCAAATTCAGCCCAAGCAATGTCTTCCTTTTACAATAAATTAGACTCATCAACAATAAATACCTTCGATATAGATAGCAAAACAGATAAATTAGTATTTGTTAACATCAGTGAACAAAAAACCTATATATACACAGGAAATTCAAACAATTGGCAATTAGAAAAGGAATTTGTTTGTTCTACTGGAATTGAAAATAAAGAAACACCAATTGGAATATTTGAAGTTCAAACTAGAGCACCTTGGTTTTTCGCATCTAAATATGGTCAAGGAGGTAAATATTATGTGCAATTTATGGGAAACTATTTATTTCATTCTATCCCATTTGCAGAAGACCAAGAAACTATTTTAGATGAAACATTAGGAGAACCAGCTTCGCATGGTTGTGTAAGACTTGATACCGAGGATGCTAAATGGCTATATGATAATGTTTTAGATGGAAGCAAAATAATAATTTATTAATTTTAAATTACTACAAATAAATTTTAAAAGGTATTATTAAGTTTTAATAATACCTTTTTTCCACTCAATCTATATACTTTAATTATTTTCCTTCTTTTATAGCATTAACTTCTGCTATCATTTGAGGAATAACTTTAACTATATCTCCAACTATTCCATAGTCCGCAATCTTCATAATAGGTGCTGACTCATCTTTATTTACAGCTATAATTAAATCTGAATCCTGCATACCAGCAACATGTTGTATTGCTCCTGATATACCACAAGCTATATATATATTAGGTCTTACTGTTTTACCAGTTTGTCCAACTTGATAAGCCTTATCTAACCATCCTTTATCTACTGCAGCTCTTGATGCTGCAACTACTCCGCCTAATGCTTCAGCAAGTTCATAAAGTAATTTGAAATTTTCTTGTGAACCCATTCCTCTTCCACCAGCTACTATAAAATTAGCTTCAGAAATATCAACTATTTCTTTATTTTCCTTAACAATTTCTAAAACTTTAGTTCTTATATCCTCAGAAGATAAATTAACTGGAATCTCTTCAACTCCGCCTTCTTTTTCCTCTTCTTCAAGCTTTTCAAAAACACCTGGTCTTACTGTTGCCATTTGTGGTCTATGATCAGGACAAACTATTGTAGCCATTAAATTTCCACCAAAAGCAGGTCTTGTAGCAAGTAAATTTCCATTTGTAATATCTACATCTAAAGAAGTACAGTCAGCTGTAAGTCCAGTTTCTAATCTTGCAGCAACTCTAGGTCCTAAATCTCTTCCTATAAACGTTGCTCCTATAAATAATATTCCTGGTTTCCTTTTATTTACTAAATCACAAATAACTTTAGTATATCCATCTGTTGTATAATGCTCTAACTCTTTATTGTCAACAACTAAAACTTCATCAGCACCATGATTTCTTAAACCTTTGCCCAAATCCTTTATTCCACTGCCCAGTAATAATGCTGTTAATTTAACACCTAACTTATCAGCAATTTTTCTTCCTTCTCCTAATAATTCTAGAGAAACTTTTTCTAAGTGACCTTCCCTTTGCTCTGCAAACACCCATACTCCATTGTAATCTGCTATATTCATTACTTTTCTCCTCCTAATCTTAGATGTAATGTTTTTCTTTTAATTTGCCAAATACATAACTTACTGCTTCCTGTGCTGGCTTATTAACTATTTCTCCAACCCCTTTAGCTTCTTTAGTCATTGATTTTTTAACCTTTGTTGGAGATCCTTTAAGTCCCAATTCTGCCTTATCAACATCTATATCATCAGCTGTCCATATAGTTACTTCTTTATCTACCTTTCCAAATATATTTCTAACATTCATATATCTTGGCTCATTTAATTCTTTTATAGCAGTCAAAAGAACTGGTTGCTTAACTTCTAATAATTCATATCCATTTTCTAAAGCTCTGTTTATTATTAAACTATCATCCTTTACTTCAATACCTTGAACATAAGTTACTTGTGGTATATTTAAATGCTCAGCTATTTCTGGACCAACTTGAGCTGTATCTCCATCAATCGCTTGTCTACCAGCAAATATTATGTCATAATTTAATTTTCTTATAGCTCCAGCTAAAGTTTTTGATGTTGCTAAAGTATCGGATCCTGCAAATGCTCTATCAGATATTAAAATGGCTTCATCCGTTCCCATACATAATGCTTCTCTTAAGGCATTTTGTGCTTGAAGAGGTCCCATACTAACTACTGTTATATGAGCTCCATGCTTGTCCTTTATTTCAAGTGCTGCTTCTAAAGCATGCTTGTCTTCTGGATTTATAATTGATGGAACACCATCTCTTATAAGTGTTCCTGTTTTTGGATCTATTTTAACTGCTGTGGTGTCTGGTACTTGTTTTAAACAAACTACTATATTCATATCTAATGTCCTCCTTAAATTATCTTAAAAGACTTCCTGCAATAACCATTTTTTGAACTTCTGAAGTTCCCTCATATATTTCTGTTATCTTAGCATCTCTCATCATTCTTTCTACTGGGTATTCTTTAGTATATCCATATCCACCAAATAATTGAACAGCCTTAGTTGTTACTTCCATAGCAACTTCAGCAGCAAATAATTTTGCTCTTGCAGCATCTACTGTATATGATTTTCCTGCATCTTTTAAACATGCAGCTTTATACACTAAAAACCTTGCTGCTTCTATTTTAGTGCTCATTTCAGCTACCATCCATTGTAAACCTTGGAATGCAGATAACGATCTTCCGAATTGTTTTCTTTCTTTTAAATAAGTTATCGCTTCATCTAAAGCGCCTTCAGCTATTCCTAAAGCTTGTGCAGCTATTCCAATTCTACCGCCATCTAAAGTTTTCATAGCTACTTTAAATCCTTGACCTTCTTTTCCAATTAAATTTTCTTTTGGAACGACACAATTTTCAAATATAAGTTCAGTTGTTGATGAAGCTCTTATCCCCATTTTATTTTCAACTTTACCTATTGAAAATCCTGAAAAGCCTTTTTCAACTATAAATGCTGATATTCCTTTTGTTCCTTTGCTCTTATCTGTCATAGCAAATATTATAAAAGTTTCAGCAACTCCACCATTTGTTATGAATATCTTACTTCCGTTTAAAATATAGTTATCCCCTTCTAATCTAGCTGTAGTTTGTTGACCTGCTGCATCTGTACCAGCCCCTGGCTCTGTTAAACCAAATGCCCCAATTTTTCTACCTGAAGCTAAGTCTGGTAAATATTTATTTTTTTGCTCTGGTGTACAAAATTCGTTTATAACTGATGCACATAGAGAAGTATGCGCTGATAACACAACTCCTGTTGTTGCACAAACTTTCGATAATTCTTCAACACATAAAATATATGATAATACATCTCCACCAGCTCCTTCATACTCTGGTGAAAAAGGAATTCCCATTACTCCAAGCTCAGCCATTTTCTTTACTGTTTCCATAGGAAATCTTTCTGTTTCATCTATTTCAGCTGCTAATGGTTTAACTTCATTTACAGCAAATTCTTTAATCATTTGTCTAACTAGTTCTTGTTCCCTTGTTAATTCAAAATTCATTTGAATCTCCCTCCCAATATTTTATAACATTATTTATTTTGAAAATTCTTTTCTCTTCTTTCTATAAAGGCAGTCATTCCTTCCTTTTGATCTTTAGTTGAGAAACATTTTCCAAAATCATAAGCTTCTATATCAATAGCATCATCTATATTAACTTGCATTCCTCTATTTATGGAATCTTTACATAATTTAACAGCTATTGGTGCATTTTGTGCTATTTTTTTTGCCATAGCCTTAGCTTCTTCTAAAAGCACTTCTGGTTCAACAACTTTATTTACTAATCCAATTTTTAAAGCTTCATCAGCCTTTATTATATCGCAAGTATAAATAAGTTCCTTTGCCTTTCCAACTCCAACAATTCTAGGAAGCCTTTGAGTTCCGCCAAAACCTGGAGTTATTCCAAGACCTACCTCAGGTTGACCAAATTTTGACTTTGTAGATGCAATTCTTATATCACAAGCCATTGCAAGTTCACATCCACCACCTAAAGCAAATCCATTCACAGCTGCTATCACAGGTTTATCTAATTTTTCAATTCTTCTAAATATTCTATTTCCTAATAAACCAAATTCTCTTCCTTGTTCTTCATTTAAATCTTTCATTTCTGAGATATCTGCTCCTGCAACAAAAGCTTTTTCCCCAGCACCTGTTAATACAACAGCATATATTTCACTATCCTTTTCTAAAATTCCTATAACCTTATCTAATTCTTTTAATGTTTCAGAGTTTAAAGAATTTAAAGCTTTAGGTCTATTCATCGTAATAACAGCTATATTACTATCCTTTTCTAAAAGGACGTTTTTTAACTCCATGCCACATTCTCCTTTTTAATACGCCTAGTCTCTCTAAAATCTAGTGACTAGGCTTTTTGAATTTATTTAACTTTATTATAATTTATAAACTACAATGGGTAAATTATTTTACTAATTTAACAGTTACTGCAACTCCCATTCCTCCACCTATACAAAGTGAAGCAAGTCCATTTTCAACATTTCTCTTTTTCATTTCATGAACTAGCGTAGTTAATATTCTAGCACCTGATGCACCTAATGGATGTCCTAATGCAATAGCTCCACCATTTACATTAACTCTATTATTAACCCACTCATCATCTATTTCTTCATATTGATTCTTTAATTCATTAATAACGCCCAAACTTTGAGCTGCAAATGCTTCATTTAATTCAACTAAATCCATATCTTTTAATTGAACATCACACCTTCTCATTGCGTCATTTATAGCAGCTACTGGGCCCATTCCCATAATTGATGGATCTACTCCACCTTGTCCTATGGATGTTATCTCAACTATCGGAGTTAATCCTTGTTCTTTAACAGCCTTTTCTGAAGCCACTAACACTATGGTTGCCCCATCATTTATACCTGATGCATTACCAGCTGTTACCGTACCATCACTTTTAAAAGCCGGTCTTAATTTTGAAAGTTTTTCTAAATTTGTCGTTCTATTTGGGTATTCATCAGTATCAAATACTACCGTTCCTTTTTTCCCTTTTATTTCTATAGGAACTATTTCATCTTTAAATCTACCAGAATCAACAGCTTCAATCGCTCTTACTTGAGATTTATAAGAAAATTCATCTTGCATTTCTCTTGTTAATCCATACTTTTTTGCAACGTTCTCAGCAGTTATTCCCATATGATAATTATTAAATACATCAGTTAATCCATCTGATAATAAAGTGTCTTTTAATTTTAAATCTCCCATTTTATTACCTAATCTAGTTTTACCATCTACTGCAAAAGCCGCTTGAGACATAACTTCAACACCACCTGCTAATACTACGTCTGCAAGTCCTGCCTTTATTGAAGTATACGCATTTATAACACTCTTCAATCCACTCCCACAAACCATACTAACTGTATATGCTGGAACTTCCACAGGAATCCCTCCAGCTATTGAAGCTTGTCTTGCTATATTTTGACCATGACCAGCTGACAAAACATTACCTATTGCAACTTCATCTATAGTTTTTACATCAACACCTGATTCATTTATAACATTTTTAATAACTTGTGCTGTTAAAGCTGCTGGTGCAACTGGTGCAAGTGTTCCTAAAAATTTTCCTATTGGACTTCTTTTTGCTTGTACTATATACACTTTTGACATAATAAATCTCCCCACTTTTTTAAAATTTTCTATATATCATTTACCCCTAATAAGCTATGAAAATTATGTAAAATAAATGACAGCTTTTTCATTATACCTATTCAGAAAGATAATGAAATCTAACTGAATAAGCACTCACAAATAATTATATATTTAAACTAGCTTCAAATTATGCATTATAATCGTAAAAACCTTTTCCTGATTTTCTACCAAGCCATCCAGCTCTAACATATTTTCTTAAAAGACTGTGTGCTCTATACTTTGTGTCACCTGTTTCGTTATATAACACATCCATAATTGCTAAACACACATCTAGCCCTATTAAATCGCCTAAAGCTAAAGGTCCCATTGGATGATTAGCTCCTAATTTCATGGCAGTATCTATATCCTCCACAGATGCAACCCCTTCTGCAAATATTCCTACTGCTTCATTTATCATTGGAATTAATATTCTATTAACAACAAATCCAGGAGCCTCTGCAACTTCAACAGGCTCTTTTCCTATAGCAAATGATAATTCCTTAACTTTATCAAAAGTTTCTTGAGAGGTTGCCATACCTTTTATAACCTCAACTAATTTCATAATTGTAGCTGGATTAAAGAAATGCATTCCTATTACCCTATCAGGTCTATTTGTAACAGATGCTACTTCTGTTATCGATAAAGATGATGTATTTGAAGCTAAAATTGTTTCAACCTTGCATATTTTATCAAGTTGTGAAAATATATCTTTTTTTATCTCCATATTTTCAACAGCAGCCTCTATAACCAAATCACAATCAGCTGCCAAATTTAAATCAGTAGTCCCTGTAATCTTTGATAAAACATTTTCTTTGAATTCTTCAGTTACCTTTCCTTTTGCAACTAATTTAGAAAGGTTTTTATTTATTGTTGCAATTCCTCTGTCTACAAATTCATCCTTTATATCTCTAACTATTACTTCATATCCCTTTTGTGCAAACGCTTGAACTATTCCAGAGCCCATTGTTCCAGCTCCAATTACAAAAATCTTTTCCATTATATTTTATTCCTCCTAAAATACATTAAACTTTAATGTTACTATTATATATTAAACTATACTCATAATTATTTCTTTAATTATTTACATTTACAATTACTATTTCTAATTACAGTTATATTTATAATTTCATTTTGAAAAGCTTTTAACAAAGCTTTTTCTAAAACTAATTCTTTGTCAAAATTTTGTATATCTTTACAACAAGCAAAAACTTTATTTTCTTCTCCTTTTGCATTAACATAAGTTAAAGTTACATTGGGTCTATCATATTCAACATTAACAATCTTTATTCCCCAAGATAAAGTTGAATATTCTCCATCCACTTTTAAAAAAGTAGAATCTTTTAATTTTTGAGCTTCCTTGTTTGGATCCTTTATTATCAACAATTCATCCCCAACTTTATACTTTGACATGCGATCATCCCCTAAATATAAATTTTTATATATTTTATAATTATTTTTTTAACAATCACAAATAAATTATAGCATAGCTACTCTTATATTACTACCATAAAATAACTAATATTACAATTAATTGAATATTTTATGTAATTATTAATCAAAGTATATTTAAATTTATTTTTTATAAAATGTTTCAATATTCAATTCAAAATTTTAGGGATAAAAAATATTTTTTATCCCTAAAATCAAAATTTAATCATTTAATCCATGATTATATATTCTCCTATTTTCTAAAGACCATAATCTTTCTGAAAATTTTCCAGCCTCAGTTTCATTTGTTACTTTTCTCATATCATACATTCGTGCATCTATTAAATCAATATAGTGAAGAATTTCAGCCTCTGGAATCATTGGTTTTATAGGGCTACCGTATTCTGGCTCATAGTGATGAGATAGTACCATATGTTCTAATAAAATCATGGAATCTCTATCAGCCTTTACCTCTTGCCCTGCAAGTTCAATCTCCTTAACCCCTTGAGTTATATGTCCTAAAAGAGTCCCTTCTAATGTATAATCATCAACTATCCCAAGTTCACTAGAAGCCATTTCTTTTATTTTTGCTAAATCATGAAGAATTATCCCGCCATAAATTAAGTCTGTATTTAAAAAATCATATATACTACAAATTTTTTCACCAAGATTCAACATTGTAGTTATATGATATAAAAGTCCGCTTTTTATAGAATGATGATTTTTTTTTGCTGCCGGGTAATACATTAATTTTTCTTTATTTTTTTCTACCATTAAATTAACTATATTTTTTATATCTTCATTTTTCATATTATTAATATAAGATTTTATAGTTTCAAACATTATCTTACTATCAATTGGTGCACTTTGAACATAATCATCTATATTTACCTTATCTTCTGAAACTATATTCCTTATTTGTTCTACCTTTAGTTGAAGAGAACTTTGCCAACTTGTAACCATTCCTCTAACTTTAACTATAGTATTAGCTCTAAATTCACTCTCCTCCCCTTCTTTAACTTCCCACTTCTTAGCAGTAATTTCTCCTGTTCCATCTGCTAGAACAAAATCTAAATACTTTTTGCCATTGGAGTTAGTAGTTTTTAAATCTACAGATTTTATTAAATAAAATCCCTCACTTCTTTCATTTTTTACAAACTCATTTATCTTTCTAATTGGAATAGTATTACTCATAAAATTATCATCTCCACATTAAAATATTTTCTACTAAAAATTAATCATTTTATCTTTCTAATTATACTAATATTATACTATGTTTTATTAATAATACATTTAAAATAAAAAAATAGACTAAAAATCCTAGTTTATTTTTAATCTATTTTTATAAAAAAATTAATATATTTTCTTTATTATATTTTATCTAAAATTAAATTCTTATTTTTAACTATATAATTTTCCATTATATAGTTAAAAACATCTTTTTCTTTATAAAAAACGTTATGTTTATCTATTTTTTCTCTCTCTATAATAAAACAATCAATATTAAGTTCTAATGCACTTTTTACTTTATCTTCAGTTGCACCTTTTTTCCCACTATCTTTAAATAAAAAAATTTTTATATCATAATTTTTTAGAAAAGCTAAGTCTAATTCATAATTTATAGGACCCTTTATAGCTATTATATCATCTATTTTTGCTCCTCCATTAATGGCTTTTTCAATGGATTCTTTAGTTGGAAGTATTCTATGAATTATTCTATTATTTAGATTCATATTTATAAGATCAGAAACTCTATTTACCCCTGTTGCATTTAATATATTTCCAGATTTATTTTTTATCTTTTCCTTAAAATCATCTAAATTTTTTATCATATGAATAAGAGATTCATCTTTATATTTTTCAATTGAAGATTCTCTTTCAAACCTTATATATTCAATACCACAAATACTACAAGCTTCCACAGTATTTTTACTTACGTTAACAGCATAAGGATGACTAAAATCGCAAAAAATATCTATATTATTTTCTTTTATGACATCAATTAACTCTTTTTTATCTAATGGTCTAGTGTTTAGAACTTTACATTTTACATCATTTAAAAGTTCTCCTCCATATTCTGTAGATACCGATAAAAATAAATCATCAGTATACCTATTGATATCTTTTAAAAGATTTTTTCCATCTGATGTACCTAAAATAAATCCTAACATCTTGTATTATATCCCCTTGGAGTTATAAATTGTCCATCTTTAATATAACTTTTGGAATTCCCTACTATAACAATAGTCATCATATCAACTAAATCATAATCTATATTATCAATTGTAGTTACTAATGAATTTTGACCTTCTCTTAATGCATGTTTCACAATAGCTACTGGTGTTTTACTATCTCTATATTGCCTTATGATATCTATGCATTCTTTTAAATAATGAGGTCTTCCCTTGCTTTTAGGATTATATAGTGAAATTATAAAGTCTGACTTAGCAGCAAAATCCACTCTTTCTTTTATTTCATCATATGGAGTCATTAAATCACTTAAACTTATATTGCAATTATCATGCATAAGTGGTGCTCCAACTATTGAACCTGCAGCAGATGATGCAGTTATCCCTGGAACTATAACTACATTTTTTATTTCTTCTTCGTTACAAAGTTCTAAAATAAGTCCAGCCATTCCATATATTCCTGCATCTCCAGTACTTATTATTGCTACATCTTTTTCTTTAGCAAGTTTTATGGCAAGTCTACATCTTTCCTCCTCACTTCTCATTCCTGTAGAATAAAGTTCTTTTCCCTCTATTATTTCCTTTATCATATCTAAATATTTAGTATAACCAACTATAACATCACACTCTTTTATAACGTTATAAGCTTTAAGTGTCATATTCTCTATTGAGCCTGGCCCAATTCCTACAACATATAATTTTTTCATTATTTTATCTCTCCTATACAAAGTGTTACACCATCTAATTTTTGTTTTTTCAAAATAATTTCTCCACCTAAGAGCCTTACTGAAGGTTCACAAACATTCCCAACACCTATAGTCTTCTTTACAAACTGACTTATCTCAAACTGACTTTCTATTGGAAGTATATCTTCTTTAGTAAATACCTTAAAATCACAATTTAAAGTATCCTTTAAACTTAAAATTGCTTTTTCATCTTTTTTAATATCTATGCTTCCTATAGCCAAAACTGATCTCTTATCTATATTATTCTCTCTTAAACATTCCAAAACCTTAGAAATTAAATGTTTTTCATCAGTATCTTTTTTGCAACCAACACCCAAAACTATATTTCTTTTTATAAGTTTTAAAACATTCTTGCCTTTTAAATCATCTCTTTGAATTTTATTAGTAATCCATAGAACATTATTTAAATTATCATTAAATTCATTATATCCTTTAGGTGTATTTATACATTTAAACTCATCTAAAAAACCTATAACTTCTTCATCTAAAAGCTTAACTGCAAAATTTTTTGCAATCTTTAAATCATCTATTATAAAATTATTTTCTTTTGCAATAATATCAGGAGCTACAACATTCTTTATATCAGTTGCAGTAGTTACAACATTTATAGCACTTAAAATTTTAGAAACTTTACTTGACAGCAAATTTCCACCTCCTAAATGCCCTGATAAAAGACTTATGGAAAATTTACCATAACAATCTACAACAACTACAGCTGGATCATTTGTTTTACTTTTTATATAAGGAGCTATACCCCTTACAGCTATACCAGTTGATGATATAAAGATAATACCATCATATTTTTTACTTTCAAAAATATGCTTAACACAATTACTAAAATTAAAATTCTCATCTATATATTTTGAGAAAATTTCACAAGTAAAATATTCTTTTAACTTTAATAAAATCCTATCTCCTTGCTTCGTTACACTTATAATAGCAATCATTTTTAGATACCTTTTCTATATTCATGGGTAAATGATTTATCATATAAAAGACTTTTTTCATAATCACAATCTATAAAATCACCAACTAATATTTGAGCACATTTTTTAATACCTGCTTCCTTTACCTTTTCGCTTATATCATCAAGAGTTCCAAATATTACTCGTTCATCTTGCCAAGTAGCCCTTTCAATTACAGCTATAGGAACATCCCTTCCATAACCTTTTCTAAGCTTTGCAACAACTTTATCTATCATAGATATTGATAAAAATAATGCCATAGATGCTCCTATTGAAGCTAATTTTTCTAAATCCTCTTTTTCAGGAACCTTAGTCCTTCCTTCAACTCTAGTTAAAATTACCGTTTGAGATACTGAAGGCAATGTAAATTCTCTCTTTATCGAGGCAGCCGCTGCTACAAAAGAACTAACCCCTGGCACTACTTCATATTCTATATTAAGCTTTATAAGTTCATCCATTTGTTCTTTAATTGCACCATAAATACTAGGATCTCCAGTATGAAGTCTAACTGTTTCTAAATTATTTTCACTAGCTTCTTTCATAACACTTATAACTTCCTCTAAAGTCATAGAAGCTGAATTATAAATTTTAACTCCATTTTTACAAAACTTTAAATGCTCAGGGCTCACTAGAGAACCTGCATATATAACAACATCTGCTTTCTCTAAAATAGAACGTCCTTTAACTGTTATTAAATCTACATTTCCAGGACCTGCTCCTATAAAGTAAATCATAATTTTACCTCCATAATACAATAAATTTTATAATCTATTCTCTATTAGCTATTATTAAAGACATATAATCTCTATGATTTAATATATCCTCTTTTTTGTGCAATATTTTTTGCCCATCTCTTCCAGCCCTTGAAACTAAAACATAATTAAATCCTTTTTCTTCAAGAACATTTATTATCTTTTCTTCTAATTTATAAACCTTCATAACAACTACATACTTTTCATCTTTTATTTTATCAATACTTCTACCTGGAAGTATTAAAAGAGGTTCATCTCCTAAACAAAGAGGCATATCTGTAAGACTTGCTGAAGCACAAAACGACGTTATTCCAGGGATAGTTTGAACCTCATACTTTTCACTTTCAAAATGCTTTAAAATATGAGTATATGTACTATAAATATAAGGGTCCCCTAAAGTGAAAAAAGCTACGTCTTTACCTTCATTTAAAAGACCTTCTATAAGATTATAAGCCAATTTTACCTTCTCATTAGTATTTGATTTTCCCATAGGAAAATGAATTATTCTAACGTCTTTTTCCTGCTTAACATAAGGCTTTATCGTTTCATATGCAATACTTTCTCCCCCCTCTTGAGAGCTTGGACATATTAAAACATCACTTTCATTTATTATCCTTATAGCTTTTGCAGTTAAAAGCTCACTATCTCCAGGACCTACTCCAACACCTATAAACTTCGCCATTAAAAATTCTCCTTTTATATTTATTTTTTTACACTTATTATAAAAATCGGATTATTCGCAATTAACATCTTCAATCTTCCTTTAGCTTTAGAAACCTGAAGCATTGTTATATCAACCTTTAAGCCTTTTTTTTCTACATAATCACAAAAAGCATTAAGGTTAGTTATGGTAATAAAATTTGCAACTAACATACCATTATTCTCTAAAAGTTTTAATGATTTGTCTATAATACATTCCATATTTCCACCAGTTCCACCTAAAAATATTCCGTGAAACTTCATTTTAATATTACTTAAAACTTCTATTGCATCTCCTTCAATAAGATTTATATTAGTGCAATTAAACTTATCTATATTAATTTTAGTAGTCTTTATAGCTTCTTCATCACGTTCAATAGATACAACTTGCCCATTTTTACATATCTTTGAAGCTTGAACAGTCATACTTCCCGTTCCACTCCCTATATCTAAAAAATTAGAAGTTGAATCTAGTTCTAATTTAGCAAAAGTAAGTATTCTTATATCCTCCTTAGTCATAGGAACATCACTTCTTATAAATTCCTCATCCTTTATAAATTTCAAAGCTATTTCACCTCCACCATCATAACAGATAGATTAGAAAATTCATAATTTAATATCTCTCTAGGATTCCCCTCAACTATCCTTTCATCTTCATAAGATAAATTTTCACCCACAATAATAGTACAATTTATATTATTTTTAATGAGTATTTCACATAGTGATTTTGGAGTATTTTTATTATCAGTAAGCCAAATGGTCTTACAATTGTTCTTTACATGTTCTAAAAATTTTTCTTCTCTACCATGCATACTTCCTAAAAATGTCTTATTCCAAACCCTTTTAGTTTTAGCTGTTAAATACTGAAAAGAACTTATACCAGGAATTACTTCAAAATTTCTATTAAAATTTTTTGATATATAATCTGCTATACCGTAAAATAAAGGGTCACCAGAGGCTAAAATTGATATATCTCCCTCTAAATTCTCCATATAAGTTAATATCTCTTTTAAATTGTTAACTTTTATTTTTTTGCCCTTTATCATAGATTCTAAAGTATCTATTGACCTTGAAAATCCTATAACATAATCACTATTTTTTATAATATTTTCTGCCTTTTTTAATATATAATCAACATGCCCAGGACCTATCCCAACTATATAAATCATAAATTTTTCTCCTTAAGCTTTAGCTAAAATTTCCGAATCTACGGTTCCTTTATAGACTAAAACATCAATATCAACTTCTCCATGAATATATGTTGCTGCAGATGACTTAATCTTTTTAGCTATATTTTGATATAATTTTTCATTTCCTTTTCCTAAAGTATTTACTGCTCCATCTGTTGTTTTCTCATTTAAAATTCTTTTTACAAACTCCATGTCATAGCCTAAAAGAGCCATTTCAAGAGCTATAACCTCAAGTCTAACACCACACACTTTGCTATGAGTATTAAAACATCCATAAGCTATTTTGCACATTTTTCCTATGTGCCCTATTATAGTAACCCTAGTAGCCCCCTTATTTACACAAGTTTCTAAAGCAAATCCCACAAAATTAGACATTATGACTATTTTCTTTTCATCATATCCTAAATTTTTAGCAAATTTTTCTCCCATATGCCCAAATACTAAAATAATTTCTTTGCTATATAAAATTTTTTGACTTATCTCAAGGGCTATTGATGCTTTTAAAGCTTCTTCTGACATAGGATAAACAATACCAGTCGTACCTAAAATAGATATCCCATTTAAAATATTTAATCTACTATTGAAAGTCTTTTTTGCTACTAATTCTCCATCTGGCACAAATATCTCAACAGCAACCTCAAATCTTTCATTTTCACTAATTTCTTTAACAGCCTTTTCTATCATAAGTCTTGGCACAGGATTTATCGCAGCCTCACCTTTTTTTATACTAAGACCATCAGCATAAACCCTTCCAACCCCTTCGCCTCCGTCAATAGAAAATTCATTGGCTTTTTTAACTCTTGCACCTATTAAAATACCATCAGTTACATCAATATCATCTCCGCCATCCTTTCTAACTAAACATTCAACGTAATCTTCATAAAAATTTGTTTCATGAACCTCTATTTCAATATTTATATTATTAGGAGTAAGTATATTAACATAATCTAATGATTTCCCATTAAAAAGTGCATAAGTAGCCGCTTTTGCTGCTGCCGTTGCACAAGAACCCGTAGTATATCCACATCTTAGCTTTTTACCAAAGCTTTCAATATACATTTCAAACATTATCTATCAACCACCATGTACATAAGGGCATTAACAATTGCAACCGATACAGTACTTCCGCCTTTTCTTCCCCTTATTGTTATGTTATCTAAATCAGTTTTTAAAAGTTCCTCTTTACTCTCAGAAGCTCCAACAAAACCAATAGGAGCACCTATAACAAATTTAGGTTTAGCTTTTCCTTCTCTATAAAGCTCTATTAATCTATAAAGGGCAGTTGGTGCATTGCCAAAAACGAAAAACTCTATTCCTTCATTCATTGCTATTTCAATGGCTGCCATAGATCGTGTAATATTTTTCTCTTTAGCTATTCTAAAAGCCTCTTCCGTTGAAACATAATTTACAATTTCGCAACCCAACTTTTCTAAAGCTTTTTTATTTATACCTGATTTAATCATTTGAGTATCTGTATATATTTTACACCCCTTTTTTAAAAGAGAAAGCGCCTTATCTATACTTTGTTCATCTATTCTAATTAAATCTTTATATTCAAAATCAGCTGTTGTATGAATAACTCTTTTTACAACATTTAGTTCTCTATCAGAAAAATCATGGTTGCCCATTTCTTCTCCAATTATTTCAAAACTTCTCTTTTCTATATCCATAGGAACTTTTATATAGCCCATAAAATTCCTCCTTAAACTATACTTATTTCACTCATATATAAAATTAACATAATAAAGTTTATTTTAAAATATTTTTTATAAATTCAATATTACCAAAGAAATGAACATGCGCATAAGTTGCCAATGTATTGTTTTTTAAATATCCACATCTCCAATAATTATCCTTTAAAAATATATCTTTTTTTCTTATTTCATATATTGTTTCTTCATTAATTTCTACCTTTGATTTATGAAATTCATGAGCATTTATTTCTAAATTACTAGGTAACATATTATTATCTTTTAAGACTCTTGCTGTATTATACCCAAAATTATTTAATGAATTTGTCATATAAGAGCATCCACTAAAATATTTAACCATATCAAATCCATCTATATTTTCAGTTAAATACATAAGTCCTCCACATTCTGCATAACATTTAAGACCGTTATTCAATTTTTCTTTTATATCTAAAAGTAGTTCTTTATTTTTACTTAAATCTTCTTTAAATATTTCTGGATATCCACCACCTATATAAAGAAAATTTATATCTTTAGGTAATTTTTTATCCCTTAATGGACTAAAAAACGTTACCCTCCCAGCTTCTTTTAAAAGCTCTATATTTTCCTTATAATAAAATCTAAATGCTTCATCATAAGCAATTCCTATATTTAAATTTAAATTTTCTAGTTTAAACTTTTCTCTATTTACTATTCTAATGTTACTTTCTTTGAAGGAACTTATAATACTATCTAAATCAACATATTTTTCTATAATATCACTAAATATATCAATCTTATCTTTTAAATCCTTAATCTCTATTCCCTGAACTAACCCTAAATGTCTTGATTTAAACTTAACTTCTTCTGTTTTTGGTATATATCCAAAAACCTTAAGTTTAGTATGTTTTTCTATTATAAATTTTAAAAGATTATAATACTTTTCACTTACTTTATTTAAAACTATACCAGCAATATTAGCATCCTTAAACTCTAATATTCCTCTAAGCTCTGCTGCCAAAGTTGTACTTTTTGCCTTTGGAGTTATTACTAAAACTATCGGAAGGTTAAGAATTTTTGATATATGATAGGTTGAAAATTCAGTATCTATGCCTTTCCCATCATAAAGTCCCATAACACCTTCTATTATTCCTAAATCTCCTTCACCTCTTAAATAACTCTCCTTAACTCCTTCTTCACCCATTAAATAAGCATCTAAATTTCTTGAAGTATTCCCAGTAATAAGTGTATGAAAATCTCCATCTATATAATCTGGCCCCACTTTATAGCCTTGAACTTTATATCCTCTTTTCATAAGAGCTTTTAAAATCCCTAAAGTAAAAGTAGTTTTTCCTCCACCACTTTCATTAGATGATATTATTATTGAGTGCATAACACTTTAGCTCCTTTTTTCGTTTCACCTTTTCCTAAAACTTTTCCGTCTATTGTTTCTCTTAAATGATTTATATACATATCCCATATAGCTTCAAACTCTCCAAGACCATGTAAAAATACATTAACATTAAATCCATTAGCCTTAAGAATAGACTTCCATGAATCTTCATCATCACCCGCTATATCATTTTTAGCATGATCTCCTGCTACAAGCAAAAATGGCACCAAAGTAATATCTTTTATATTTAATCTTCTCAATCTTTTTATTACATTATCAACTGACGGATATCCCTCTATAGTTCCAATTAAAAAGTTTTCCTTATCATTTTCACTTAATATGTTTTGAAGACATCCATAAGTTGCAAAGCTTGGATGGAAAGTCCCATGTCCCACTAAAACATATCCTTCACTCTTTGGTAAAAAAGTATCTAAAGCATTTATAAAGCTTGTATAATCTTTTTCTTCCTCATTTTCAAAGTATAAAAGAGGTCTTGATAATCTTAATATTTCAAAATTTTGTTTATAAATTCTAACAACATTTTTTATATAATCAAACTCTTCTCCTGAAATAATGTGAAGAGGTTGAATAACAATTTCCTTATAACCCTCTCTATAAAGATTATCTAATACCTCTTCTGGTTTATTTATCTTTATACCATATTTTTTCTCTAAAGCTCTTATTATCATATGAGATGTAAAAGCTCTAAAAACATCATACTCTTTAAATGTTTCTGCTATTTTTCCTTCCACTTTATCTATTGTTTTTTCTATTGTGTCTAAATGGCTTGTACCAAAACTTATCACTAAAATTGCTTTTTTCATTATTTCTCCTCTTTCTTTAATCATTTTAATCCTAAGATTCTATCTAATTCTTCCATATCTAAATTTTCTTCCATTAGCTTTAAAAGTTCATCATATTGTTTTTCTCTATACTCATCATAACTTAATTTTTTATTTTCTTCTGTGATTAATAAATCTTTATTAAATTTTTCTTTAAAAGTTTCTACTAAAGAATTTAAAAATTCTGTTGAATCAAAAATCCCATGGATATAACTTCCATAAACATTTCCTTTTTCATTAGAAAGTCCTAAAATGTTCTTATTTTCATCTTGTATAAATACATTTTTATCATCTAAAATCTCACTTCTACCATTATGTATCTCATATCCTATAACCTTTTTTCCAAAAGAATTACTCATTAAATCATGCCTTGAAACAATATAACCGTTTGTATGCTTTAATGTTTTCAATTCATTAAATTCTGTTGAAATACCTAAAAATTTAAATCCTTCTTCTTCTCTTATATTTCCTTCTATACCTAAAGGATCTTTGATACTTTGTCCTAACATTTGATATCCCCCACAAATGCCAAATAAAATAACTTTTTCTTTATTAACTAAATCTTTTATTTTTTCAAAAAGACCATTATTTTTAAGCTCATTTAAATCAAACAAAGTATTTTTACTACCTGGAATCACTATAACATCAGGATTTTTAAGCTCTTCTAACGCTTCTACATATCTAACTGAAATTCCAGATACTCTATTAAATGAATTAAAATCAGTAAAATTAGACATATGTTTAAGTCTAATTATTGCTACATCTAAATTATTTTCTTTAGAGTTCTTATTTTTTATCTTGTCACTAACCCCATCTTCATCCTCTATATCCAACCTAAAATAAGGCATTACTCCTAAAACTCTAACACCTATTAAATCTTCAAGTTGCTTTATAGCAGGTTTAAATTTATCTTTATCTCCTCTAAACTTATTTATTACAACTCCCCTTAAAAGTTTTCTTTCATCTTCATCTAAAAGCATTATGGTTCCCAAAACTGAGGCAAAAACTCCACCTCTATCTATATCGCTTACTAGTATTATTGGTGCTTTCACACTTTTAGCCATATATGTGTTTGCTATATCCGTATCCTTCAAATTTATCTCTGCGCAACTTCCAGAACCTTCTAAAACTATAAAATCAAATTTCTTAGAAATATCTTCATAGCTTTTTTTAACCTCTTCTCTAAAAAACTCACACATTTCTTTATACTTATAAGAATCCATATTTGAATAAACTTTACCATTTAAAATTATTTGAGTTTTATTATTTCCACATGGTTTTAATAAAAGTGGATTCATAATAGCCATAGGCTCTATTCCACAAGCCCTAGCCTGTACAACTTGGGCACGCCCCATCTCATCTCCATTTATTGTTACATAAGAGTTTAATGATATATTTAAAGCCTTAAAAGGAGCAACCTTTAAATCTTTCTTTTTTAAATACCTACAAATAGCACTTGCTAATGTACTCTTTCCAACACCAGAAGCCGTTCCAAGTAAAATAACATTATTCATTTAACTCCTCCTGCATTCTTTATTTATAAATAATCAATTTTATATCAAAATAACTAAAAATATGCTCATATAGATAGAATTTTTACTAACCATTCTATCTAGATCAACATTTTTCTATTAATAAATATTTAAATGAGCAAAAATCCCATCTTTTTGTATAGAATCAATTTTAAAATTAACCCTTTCCTTAAATAATGGCCCATCATAAACAAAGGTATGGTACTCACCATTTTCACCACAAACATCACAATTTTTTGCCTTTATCTTGTCCAAAACCTCCTTATTTAAATCAGTCCCTAAAAAACTTTCATCTAAATAATTCAAATTGACTTTTTTTATCACAGCTTTAAACTCACAATTTACAAACTCAGATACTAAATCCTCTCTTGATTCTTGCCAAAGTGGAAACCATGATTTCATATAAACATTCTTACATCTATCATCACACCATTTTCTATGATTCTCTATATCAATGTCTCCAAAAATACAGCAAGTTGCTCCAATTTTTTTCCCTTGTCTAAGACCATCCTCAAAATTTTTCTCATAATCTTCACCCGACGCTTTAACTAATATAAGAGGAATCTCTAAAGATTTTGAAACACTCTCTATCAAACTTAGTGATACATCATGAAACCACGATATATCCTCCTCATCATGTGCTATGACCAAAAGTCCTACAACATCTTTGCCTAATCTTATAGCCCTATATAAAGCTAATACACTATCTTTACCTGTACTATAAGAAACTATATACTTTTCTTTCAATAATTTTACCCCTTTCTTTTCTGTTACAATATTGCAGATTAAAATTTTAAAATCTTATAATTACATCATAATTAATCTCAAAGCTTCTATAAGTTTTTTATTTTCTTCTCTAGTCCTTACTGCAACTCTATAAAACTCATCACTAAGTCCGTAATAATTATTACATCTTCTAATTATTATTTTGTGCTCTAAAAGTTTTTCATACAAATCTTTTTTCTGTGTTTTAATCATAATAAAATTAACACTTGGCTTAAAAACTTTTAATCCTTTTATATTTTTTAAGTTCTCATATAAATAATTCTTTTCATTCTTTGCAAACTCTAAAGAAACTTTTATATACTCCTTATCTAAAAATCCAGCAATCAATGCTTCCTTAGCCAAAGTATTTACTGACCATGAAATACCTACCCCGTCTATCTTTTTCTTTAACTCATTATTACTAATGAATCCATATCCTATTCTTATACCAGGGAAGGCAAAAAACTTTGTTGCAGATTTTACAATAATAAGGTTTTTAAAAGAATCTAAAAGTTTTTTGCACTCATAAATGTTTTTATCTTGTCTAAAATCTAAAAAAGATTCATCTACAACAATCACAGTATTAGTTTCCCAAGCTTTAAGTAAAATTTCTTTAATATCTTTAGATTTAGTTAAAACTCCTGTTGGATTATTAGGATTACAAATAAATACAACATCTAAATCTTCATTTATTTTCTCCAAAATATCGTTTGTTATAGAAAAGCTATCTTCTTCTCTAAGATAAAAATGCTCTATACTACATCCTATACTTTTAAGCGCTTCTTCATATTCTGAAAAAGTTGGTGCCAGTACAAGAGCTTTTTTAGGTTTTACCCCTCGCACAATATTAAAAATAATCTCAGCTGCACCATTTCCTAAAAGTATGTTTTCATAAGATACTCCCTCAAAATCTTCTATGGCTTTTTTTAAATCATAATATGTTATATCAGGATATCTTTCTATTTTTAATATATTTTTTTCTATACTTTTTTTTACCTTTTCTGATAAACCCAAAGGGTTTATGTTGGCAGAAAAATCTAAAAATTCTTTTGAAGATATGTTTAGTCTTCTTGCTACTTCTTCTATATTTCCACCATGTTTACTCAAAATATCCCTCCTCATCATAAAAATAAACACATTAAAAGTTTTATTATTAAACTTAAAACTACTCCTAAAACTGTAGTTAAATATAAAATTTTTACACACGTATCAAAGTGATTGACTTTTATTCTACCTAAATCATCTCCAATAGTAGGCTTTATGACTTTTTTACCAAAATAATAGTTTGTCCCTCCAAGCTGAATACCTAAAGCTCCAGCTATAGCAGCCTCTGGATGTGCACTATTAGGACTTGAATGATTTAATCTATCTCTTTTATAAATCCTATAACTTTCTCTCCAATCAAGCTTTAATATACGTGATGCTAAAACTATCAAAAGCCCTGTAATTCTAGCTGGTATGAAATTAAATAAATCATCTAATTTAGCTGGAAAATATCCAAAATCTTTATACTTATCATTTTTATAACCAAACATAGAATCCATAGTGTTTACAGCTTTGTATATTAAACCAAGAACAGGACCACCAATTCCTATATATATAAGAGGTGCAATAACTCCATCTGACATGTTCTCAGCTATAGTTTCTATAACTGCTCTTAAAATTGCCTCTTCATCTAAATTTTCAGTATCTCTACCAACTATATAAGAAAGTCTCTTCCTTGCTCCCTCTATATCTCCATTTCTTAAATACTCTAATACTTTAAAACCTTCAACCTTTAATCCCTTAGCTGAAATACAGAAATAAATAAATACACCTGCTATTAAAAAACCTAAATAATAATTCATAAAGTAAGTACCATATATTAAAAAATAACCTATAGCCCACGTTATTAAAATAACTATACACCAAGTTATTCCTCCTGCTATTTTCAAATGATTTTTTAAAAGCTTTCTACTTCTCTTTTCTACCTTTCTAGCAATAAACCCTATTATTCTTACAGGATGAACTGGATTTTCAGGTTCCCCTACAATAAAATCCGCAATAACACCAAATATGATTTCTAACATAAAAATTACCTCTTCATTGGAATTTTATTTTTTATACTAACCTCAACATTTTCCTCATAAAAACTAATCTCAAGTTCATACCCTTGTCCACAAGAAGGTTGTAAATCATAAAAGCTACTATTTTTTTCACTTAAAAATTCGCTTAAAATAGACACAATAACTCCCCCATGAGTAACCAAACATACATTTTCTACATTTCTTTCTTGTAAATCATTTAAAAATTTAACAAATATTTCTTTAACCCTATTATTAAAATCTATTCTTGATTCACCATTAGGACAGGATATTCTACCATCCTCATCCAATATCCACTTTATATATTTATCATTTCTTCTAAGCTCTTCATAAGATTTAAGTTCAAAATCACCAAAATCATATTCCCAAAAATCTTTAATAGATTCAAAATGAACATTATTAAATAGTATTTTTAAAGTTTCATTAGCTCTTTTAGCGCCACTTGTAAAATATACCTCACTTAAAGGATAATAAAATTTTTCTTTTAAATCCCTAAGATTTAAAATTCCACCTTCACTAAGAGATACATCCTCTCTTCCACAATATAATTTTTTTTCATTGCAATATGTATTTCCATGTCTTATTATATAAAGCTTCAATCTTTCCCCTCCTCTAAACCCTTAAATACTTTTAATATTTAAAATAATAGTATAAAGTTAACACTACTATTTAAGTTTAGTATCCAATCCAAAGAAAACTCTATAGGTGCTTTGAGATTTTGAAATTAAATATTGCATACATTTACCAGTTTCTTCTCGCCACCTTCTATTCATAACTTCCATTGGGACAATTCCTGAACTTATATCATCACAAATAATTATTTTATCTTTTAACTCTCTCTCATTTTCTTTTAAAATTTCTAAAGGTTTAAATCCTTTTTCTAAACATTCTAAAACAAATATATGTAGTCCACTTAAAACTCTTTTTTCTAAATTTAATTTTTCATCTTTAAAGTAATATATATCATCTTCTAATATATTAAACTTTTCTTTGACAAAATTTAATTTACCACAGTATGCTCCACCAAAAATAACAATCATAAAAATTCTCCTTATCTTTTAATTTATAATTATATAATAGCTAATGCCAATATAAGTAATGTTTCACAAATTACTAATCCATAACCTGCTATATCACCTGAAATTCCTCCAAGCTCTTTTATAGGTTTTTTCATCATATAAAATACTATGAATAAAACAATCAAAGATACTATTAATCCAAAAATTCCAAATAAAATTACAAATACACATAATATTATGCATAAAAACATAATAGATAACACCTTATCTACTTTTCCTACATTTTGCTTGAAATATTTTACTAAAGAACTTTGCTCCATTGATTCATTAAAAAACATCATAATTGCCATAAAACTTCTTGATATAGCTGGAATAAATATAAGACTTAACATTAATTCATTTTTATTTATCAAAGTACTTACTCCTGAATAATTTAAAACAAAAAGACATGCCAAAGAAATTACCGCAAAAGCACCTGTGTGAGAATCTTTAAGTATTCTAAGCTTTTCTTCCTTATTACGTCTAGATAGCATAGCATCACAAAGATCCATAAATCCATCTAAATGTAAAAAACCTGTTATAAAATATGGAAATAACATTAAAATAGCTGTTATTATTATTACAGGAAGATTAAAAATTGTTAATACCTTAAAAAGCAAAAACCAAAGCACTCCTATAATAAACCCAACCAAAGGATAAAAAATCAACATATGTTTAGCACCATCATCATCCCAATTGTGATATCTTACAGGAATTGATGTAAACATCCCCATAGCCATTAAAAATCCTTTTAAATAATTTTTCATTCTAAATCCTCTTTACAATTACAATTTATTTTATCATTACAAACTTATATTAATCTATTAACTCATCTTAAATTAACATTAATTTTAAAAATTTTCTTTTTTATAATTTTTCTTTATGACAATAAACTTTTCCATAAGAACATTCAAAAACATAATCCATATCCTTAGTTAATATCCTTGTTGCATAAGATAATTCCTTTAAAAATTCATTTGTATAATTATCATACAAGAAACTATTTGAAAAAATATAATCAGAAACTACTATCAGACTTCTAACCTTTTTTCCTATTTCTAATATTTCATTAGCTATTTTTGAATATATATTTTTGTTAAATTCCTTCCCATTAAACATTTCATTAACTAAAAGAGAAGTCAGACTATCTATTAAAATAATGTCTCGTTTATTAACCTTCTCTAAAATGCTTATAATATTTCTATTGCACTCTATGGTATGAAATCCATAACCTAATCTAGCTTTTATATGATTTTGTATTCTCTCCTCATCTTCTTTATCGCAAGGTTTCATAGTTGCTACATAATATAATTTTCCATCTCCATTATAAATATCTCTTGCTAAATTTTGTCCGTACATAGACTTTCCGCTTTTACTTCCACCTAAAATTAAATAATTCATACTACACCTATCTATCAACTATATAACAAGATTTATCTCTAACATTATCTATATAATCATCATTTATATCAGCTTCTTCAAAAGTTGCCATATTATTCATAACAGCACAAGAAGCTTCAACTACTGAAAATGCTATGGGACACCCACTTCCTTCCCCAAGTCGCATATCTAAATTTAACATTGGCTCAAGACCAAGTTCATCAATTATTATCTTATAACCTATTTCCTTTGATGCATGAGATGTTATTAAATATTCCTTTACAATAGGATTTATCCTAACTGCTATCAAGGCTGCTACTGCTGATATAAAGCCATCTATTACAACAGGTATTTTATAATAAGCACTGCCTAAAAAAACTCCTGCCATAGCAGCTATATCAAATCCTCCTATTTTAGATAAAACATCTATAACATCTTTTTTATTAGGCTTATTTATCTCTATAGCCTTCTTTATAACATTAATCTTATTTATATAATCCCTTTCTAAAAGCCCTGAACCTTTTCCAACCACTTCTTCTACCATATGTCCTGTTAAAACCGCTGTTATAGCACTACTAGTTGATGTATTTCCTATACCCATTTCTCCAACTCCCAATATATCAAAGCTTTCATCCTTAGACTTTTTAACCATTTCAACTCCTATATTTATAGCTTGTACAGCCTCCTCATAAGTCATTGCAAAAGTTTTTGCCATATTGTTAGTTGATTTTCTTATTTTTCTATTTAACACATTAGGACTATCAATATCGGAATTTACCCCCACGTCTACAACAAGCAAATCACAATTATAAAATAATGCTAAAGCCCCAACTCCAGTTATCCCTTTTTTAAAATTTAAGGTTTGCTTTATTGTAACATACTGAGGACATGACGAAACTCCTTCTTCAATAACTCCATTATCAGCACACATTATTATAATTCTTTTATTTATTATAGAGTTATTAAGCTTTCCTGTTATCCCAGCTATTTTCCTTGCGATATCCTCAAGCTTTCCAAGGCTTCCTAAAGGCTTAGCTAATGAATTTAATCTATCTTGTGCCATCTCACAAACTTTAAAATCTATATGCTCTATTCCATTTATGATATTTTCTAAAGATTTAATAAAAATCACCCTCTTAAAATTACTTGAATAAATAAGTACTATTCTTAAAATTATTAATATGATGTAAAAAAGTATTTTAAATATCAATATCTAAATTAATCAAAAATAAAAACGCCATACTCTAAAGTATAACGTTTCTAGAATCAAAACATAATAAATACAACTATTAAAATCTAATAATTTAAATCTGTAAGATACTAATTCCCTATACATCGTAGAGCATACTAGCAAAATTTAAAGGCAAATATTCCGGCTTGATTTCATTGCACCTTTTCACCTTCCCAAAGAAACTCTTTAGTGGCATAACAAAAAAGATACTCCATCTTACGGCGGCGGGACCGCACAGGACTTTAACCTGTTTCCTTTTTAATGCAAACAGCTTGCAACCTTTAAATTGTAATATTAAATTCTAAATAATAATTTATATTATAGTTTATTTAAAAAAATATGTATATAGTCAAATTTTAACGCTACTTTATTGTAGTTATAATATTTATTTAAACAAAATATTATATTAAACTAATTCTTGTAAGTATAAAAATATTAATTTTAAGGAGAAGCTATTTTGAATTTACCTAATGATGTTAAGCTTATTTTAAATAAATTTTACGATAATAATTTCGAAGCCTTCATAGTTGGGGGTTGCGTACGAGATAACTTACTCAGAAAAACTCCACATGATTATGATATAACAACTAACGCACTCCCCAATGAAATAGAACTTCTTTTTGAGAAAACAGTTCCAACTGGAATTAAGCATGGAACTATAACAGTTATCATAAATAATACTCCCTTTGAAGTCACAACTTACAGAACAGATGGAGAATATTTAAATAATAGAAAACCTAAAAGCGTAAAATTTGTAACTAATATTAAGGAAGATTTAGCTAGACGCGATTTTACTATAAATGCTCTAGCCTATAATCCTAAACTTGGATTAAAAGATTTTTTTTATGGTAAAGAAGATTTAAAAAATAAAATAATACGCTGTGTTGGAATACCTGATAAAAGATTTAATGAAGATGCCTTAAGAATTTTAAGAGCCATAAGGTTTAGTTGCCAATTAAATTTTGAAATAGAAATAAACACTTTAAACTCTATAAAGAAAAATTTTATCCTCATTAAAAATATAAGCAAAGAAAGAATTAGAGATGAATTTTCTAAGATACTTTTAAGTCCAAACTCTTTTAATGGTGCATGCATTTTAAAAGATATAGGCATTACCGATTTAATTATCCCTATTTTTAAAGAAAACTTTAATTTAGATTATAATACTTTAAAACACAATTACAAATTTTTGCAGTTTGTTCCCAATAAATTATCATCTAAATTAGCGTCTTTTATCATTGCATCTTTCAATTTTGAAGGAACGAATAATTTAACTCAACATATATTAAAAACTTTACACTATGACAATAAAACAATAAAAGAAACTTTAATTCTTGTTAATGAATTTAATACACCATTAACTTTAAATAGATATGAATTAAAAAAATTTATCAATAGAGTGTCTAAAGAGTTAATTTTTGATTATATTAATTTAAAAAAATCCTTTTTAAAATTTAACAATGAAACCTTAGAAGATATAAATATTATAGAAAAAAACATACGAGATATCTTAGATAAAAAAGAACCATTAACTATAAAAGACTTAAATATAAACGGAAGTATGTTATCTAAAGAATTAAAGCTAAAACCTGGCAAAGAAATAGGACTAATCTTAAACTATCTTTTAGATAAAGTTTTGCAAAATCCTAAACTAAATATTTATGATACTTTAATAAATATTGCTAAAAACAAATACATCACTTAAATTTATTCTTTCTTTTTATAAATAAGTATTGAAAGATTTATACTAAAGCTATAACATTAAAATATTGTATTTTTAAATTCTATATTTTAAGGAGATTTTTATGGACAATTTAAAAATTATTTATACACCTAAATCTAGAAAATATATTAATAGCAATAGAGAATTAATTTTGTCTAGTTCTAATAATTATACAGATGTATGTGTTGCTGTATTAACAGATAGTGATTTAAACTTAATCGATAGTATCTACAATACTAAATTTGGTATACCAATATTTGTTGTTTTAGAAAATACAACTAATCTTAGCGATAATTTTAAAACTAAGGTTGATAACATAACACTTTCTTCTAATATTAACATAGAATCTTATAACAAAGAAATTGAATATTTAGCTAAAAAATATGAAGAAACTATGCTTCCTCCATTTTTTAAAAAATTAAATGATTATGCTAAACGAGGAAATTTACAATTTGATTGTCCCGGGCATCAAGGAGGGGAATATTTTAAAAAACATCCAGCTGGAAAAGTTCTTTATGATTTCTTTGGAGAAAATATATTTAAATCAGATATTTGTAATGCTGATGTAGATTTAGGAGATTTACTAATTCACGAGGGTCCTGCAGTAGATGCTGAAACCCATGCAGCTAAAGTTTTTAATGCTGACAAAACATATTTTGTAATGAATGGAACTAGTACTTCTAATGCTGTTGCTATAAATGCAGTAGTAGCTCCTGATGATTTAGTTTTATTTGATAGAAATAATCATAAATCAGTTTATATTTCAGCTTTAATCCAAGCAGGTGGAATACCTATTTACCTAGAAACCGCTCGTAATCCTTTTGGCTTTATAGGGGGAATTGATGAACATTGCTTTGATGAAAAATATTTAAGAGAAGAAATTGCAAAAATAAACCCAAAAAAAGCAAAAGAAAAAAGACCATTTAGACTTGCAATAATTCAACTTGGAACTTATGATGGTACTATTTATAATGCTAGACAAGTTGTCGATAAAATTGGACACCTTTGCGATTATATCCTGTTTGATTCAGCTTGGGTTGGCTATGAACAATTTATCCCTATAATGAGAGATTGCTCTCCATTGCTTTTGGATTTAACTGAAAATGATCCTGGAATACTTGTTACTCAATCAGTGCATAAGCAACAAGCAGGTTTTTCTCAAACATCACAAATTCATAAAAAAGATAGTCATATAAAAGGACAAAAACGTTATGTAGACCATAAGCGTTTTAATAATTCTTATATGATGCATGCTTCAACTAGCCCATTTTATCCATTGTTTGCTGCCTTAGATGTTAATGCTAGAATGCAAGAAGGAGAAATTGGTAAAAAATTATGGGATGATTGTATAAAAATAGGGATTGAGGCTAGAAAATCAGTTTTTAAAAATTGTTCCATGTTGAAACCATTTATACCTAGAACTATAAATAATAAAAATTGGGAAGACTATGACACCGACGAAATAGCAAATAATATTGAATTCTTTAAATTCATTCCTAATGAATCATGGCATTCTTTTGAAGGCTATGGAAAAAATCAATATTTTGTAGATCCTAATAAATTTATGCTAACAACACCTGGCATAAATGCTGAAACTGGAGAATACGAAGAATTTGGAATACCAGCTACAATTTTAGCAAATTATTTAAGAGAAAACAGAATAATTCCTGAAAAAAATGATTTAAATTCTATTTTATTCTTACTAACTCCAGCTGAAAACACTGAAAAAATGAATCAATTAGTATCTACACTAGTAAAATTTGAAGAATTTATAAAAAATAATGCTCCACTTAAAGATGTTTTACCAACACTTTATGATAAATATAAATATCGTTATGAAAATTATACTATAAGACAATTGTGCCAAGAGATGCATGACTTTTATAAAAAACACGATGCTAAAAAATATCAAAAAGAATTATTTAGACAAAAATCTTTTCCAACACAAGCAATGCTACCACGTGAAGCTAATATAGAACTTGTAAGAAATAATGCTAAGCTTGTTCCACTTAAAAATATAGTTGGAAAAGTTGCTCTACAAGGTGCTCTTCCATATCCACCTGGAGTATTCTGTGTAGTTCCTGGTGAAATTTGGAATGAAATTACACAAAAATATTTCTTGATATTAGAAGAAGGCATAAACATTTTTCCAGGATTTTCACCTGAAATTCAAGGAGTTTATCTTGAAGAAGAAAATGGTGTAACCAAGGCTTATGGATATGTTTTAGATAAATAATAACCATATTTATTTCAAACAAAAACATCTAATGAAAACTTCATTAGATGTTTTTTATTTTTATAATATATTCTAATTAAAATTCCTTAGCAAATCAACTTTTTTAATTAAAATAACTTCTAATCCATATATTTAACCTCTTTATCTATTCCAAAAAGATATAAATATCTCTCCTTAACCTTTTTACCTATCACTCTTTCCAATGTTTCTGTATACAAGTCTATTTGCACTCTATATTTATCTAAAATTTCTTTTTCTTTCCCATTCTCAACATAATCAGTTTTATAATCTAATAAAACTATTCCATCATCCTCTTCAAAAAAACAGTCTATTATACCTTGAAGCCTTAACTTCTCATTATTAAAAATTTTATCAATTAAATCTTTCTCAATTCTCTTTACTGGAATTTCAGTTATAAAAGGAAGTTCTCTAAATACTTGTTTATTCTCTTTATAAGCTTTTAACAACCTTTGCCCCAGATTACTTTTAAAAAATTTCTGTATTTTAAAAATATTTATTGATTCTTCCTCATCTTTTGTTATAAGCCCTTTTTCAAACATATTCTTAATTTGCTCTTTTATTTCATTCAGCAAATTTACTTTATTTAAGTCCAATTTTTGCATAACAAAGTGCATAGCAGTTCCTTTTTCAGCTTTCGATAAACCTTTTTCTTCCATTATAAATCTAGGCTTCTTTCTATTTTTCTCTTCTGAAAAAAGATTTTCCGCTTGTGGTTCAAATATCTCTTCTTCAGCCTTTTTTATATCAGATACCGATATGTTTGATGGCACTGAACAAACATCCCTATATTTATATCTAAACTCTAATCTTTTTCTAATCTCCTCGTCCACTTCAAAATTACTATAATCTAAAGAAAGTATACTTATATTTTTTTTCTCAATAGAATCTTCAACATTTTCTGTACCAAAATCACTTTTTTTATGAAAATTTATTTTCCAGCTTGATAAATCATCAGATATTTCTACAAATTCATTCTTTCCCTGTCTTAAAATATCTCCATCTTTATGTTTTATAAGGGCTGTCATAATCCATTTTAAGTAACTTTTTTGCTTTAAAAGTTCACTAGGTATAACTTTGTTAAAACCTTTCACTCCTGCTTTATAACAAGCATCGATATCTTTTTGTAAATTATATGATGAACCCGTTATTATAAGTTTTTCCTTTGCCCTAGTTAAAGCAACATAAAGTATTCTCATCTCTTCAGATAATGTTTCTAATTCAAATTTTTTCTTTATAGCATATTTTTGTAAAGTTGTATACCGTATTCTCTTTTTGATATCTATACAATCTGCTCCAATCCCAAGCTCTTCATGAAATAACAAACTATCATTAATATCCCTAAGATTAAACTGTTTTCCACAACCACTTAAGAATACGACAGGAAATTCTAATCCCTTACTCTTATGAATACTCATTATTCTAACTACATCTTCATTTTCTCCCAAAATTTTAGCTGTTCCCAAATCTCCCGAAGACTTTCTAAGCTTATTTATAAAATTTATAAAGTTAAATAATCCTTTAAAACTTGTTTGCTCATACTGCTTAGCCCTTTGAAAAAGTATCCTAAGATTTGCTTGACGCTGAATACCATTTACCATAGCCCCTACATATCCATAATAAGATGTATCTGAGTATAAATACCATAAAAACTCATCAATTGGCATGTATAAAGATTTTTCTCGCCAACTGCCTATCTTTTCAATAAAATATACACACTTATCTTTTAAACTTTTATTTATTCTTTCATCATAAACATCTTCTGCAATATCTTTTACATTTAAATAAAAATAATTATCCCTATTTAAAATCCTAATATCCGCTAATTCTTCTGACGTAAAAGCAAATATTGGGCTCCTCATAGACGCAATTGTATAAATATCTTGCATTGGATTATCAATTATGTGCAAGAGCGACATTATTGTTCTAATTTCAATAGTTTGAAAATACCCAGTATTTATATCTGCATAAACTGGAATACCTCCAAAGCTAAGCTCTTCAACTATTGTATCTGCCCAATTCTTTGTTGATCTTAGAAGAATTACTATATCCTTATACGTTATCTTCCTATATCTATTTAAGTTTTTATCAAAAACCATAAAACACTTGCCATCACTTGGATTTATAAGTTCTTTTATTCTTTTTGCTATAATTCTAGCCTCTATAGCTACAGCACTTAAATCTTCTTCATTATCATTTTCTTTATCGTCTTCATCATTAATTTCATTTTTCCCATCTTCAAAATCACTTGATTTATCTAATATATGAAGTTCTAACGCTCCCGAAACTTCTATTTTATCTAAATCTATAAATTCATTATCTTGAAAATATACATTATCTTTATTTATCTCATCATAACTTGCACCTAAATTCAAAGCCTCTTTATCAGTATAATCAAGTTCTCCAACTGTTTTACTCATAAGAGATTTAAATATAAAATTGACACCTTTTATAACTTCTTCTCTACTTCTAAAGTTTTTATAAAGCATTATTTTTCTATTTTTTTTATTATCTTCTTCAGAATATGAATTATACTTTTCTAAAAAAAGCTCTGGTTTTGCCTGCCTAAATCTATATATACTTTGTTTTACATCACCAACCATGAACACGTTAGGATTATCTAAATCTTTTCTTGAAACCATACTTATTATTGTTTCTTGAACATTATTAGAATCTTGATATTCATCAACTAAAACTTCCTCAAACTTCTCTCTAAATTTTTGTGCTACACTCGATGCATAAACTTCTCCATTTTCATCATTACATGTTAAAATCTTTAAACATAGATGTTCTAAATCATTAAAATCTAGTATTACTCTTTCCATCTTCTTTTTAACATATCTATCTGAAAACTCTATTACAAGTTCTGTTAATGATTTTATTATAGGATACATGTTTTTAATTCCATTTAAAGTTTCATCTAATGAAACTGAAAACACTCCACCTTTTATTTGATTTATCTTTTTCTTAACATCATCCCTTAAAGATTTTACCTTTTTTTTATCTAATTCATCTCCAAGCCCTTTTTTAACAGTTTTTATTCTATAAGCAAACTCGATATCTTTTATAGCTTTATAAATTTGCTCTAAATTTAAATTTAAAGAATTAATCGCATTTTCTATACCATTTAGTTCAGGTTTTAAAGTTAATAAATATGGAGCTAAATCACTATCCTCTTCACATATTTTTATAGCTTCATCTAAACTATTTTTAGCATTATTAAGATCTAAATATAAGCTTTCTTTTAAAACCTTATACCATGATGCCTTTTCTAACTCATCTAAAGAATTTATATTAAACTCTTGTGCTTTTTCTCTAAGCCACACACTAGGCCACGGTCCACTCATAGAAAAATTATAAAGCTTTAAAACTATCTCCCTTAGCCTTTCATCATCACGATTTGCACAATATGCTTCTATAAGATTTAAAAAGCCTTCATCTTCTTTATCATACTTATCTTCAAATAATTCTATTAAAACATCTTGCTTTATAAGGGTACATTCAGTCTCATCACCTATTCTAAATCCAGGATCTAAATCTATAAGGTGAAAATTATTTTTTATAATATCTAAACAAAATGAATGAATAGTTGTTATATTTGATTTATTTAAAAGTGCCAATTGTCTTTGCAACATTTTAGAATCAGGCATTTCTTCTAGTTTTTTAGATATTGCATCTCCAATTCTTTCTCTCATCTCAGAAGCCGCTGCATTAGTAAATGTAACAACTAAAAGTTTATCTATATCAACAGGATTGTTATCATCTGTTATTATTTTTATAATTCTTTCAACCAAAACTGCTGTTTTGCCAGATCCAGCGGCAGCCGCTACTAAAAGGTTCTTTCCCCTTGTTTCTATAGCTAATAATTGTTCATCTGTCCATTTAGTTTCCATCTTCCTCACCACCTAAATCTATTCCTGTTTTTTCGCTCATATCATTCCAAAGTTTTTTCTTATTTACATTATGAATAATATTATACTTATTATCTTTTAAACTAATATCAAACTGACATATATGAGAGTAATCACAATATTCGCAAACTGCCATATCTTTATCCTTACATGGCTTTATATCTATATTGCCACTTATCATTAAATCACAAATCTCTAATATTTTTTTGTTTACATACTCTCTTAAAATATCAAATTGCTTCATTGTTATCATTGAATCTTGTTTTCCTAGTTCTTCACCTTTATTCATTCTAGCTGGAATTATCATAGAATATTCGCCGCTCTCTAATTCATTATCCATAGCCTTAACTATTTTTATATCTTTAAGAAGTAATCCATCCATTTTTAGCTCTTTTAATACCTCAATGCTTATTTCATCATCTTTTAGCTTTTTATCTGATTTAATTATAGGATCATCTAACTTAAAATAAAAAATAGCCCCTGGATAAGCTTGTTTATTAATTATTTCCTTAGAATTTTTAATGAGAGCGTCTAAATAAACTAAAAGTTGAATTTGAAGCCCATTATAAAATTTATTTAAATCAAATTTTTTATTTCCAGACTTATAATCTATTATCCTTAAATACGTATTTCCCTCTAAATCCAAACTATCAATTCTATCTATTCTTCCTTTTAAAAATACTTCTTCTCCTGATGGAAGATTTAACTTTATAGGATTCGAATCTTTATAATCACCAAAAGAAAATTCATTTTTAAACACTTGAAATTCGCTTCTTTTCATATGTTCTGATATTATAGTAACTGATTTTGTAAGAATTCTTTTAAATCTATCCGTAAAATATTTATACCTTTTTGAACTATTTAAAATAGATTTTTCATTATTCTTAATCTCTTTATCAACTAATTCTTCTATAATTTCTCTACATTTTTCTTGATTTAAATCACTCCACTTTATTCTTCTTTTTTTAACCTCTTCAGTAAATTCATCTAATATTTCATGCATAAAGCTTCCAAGGTCTGGTGCACTAAGTTCATAAATTTTCCTATCCCTAGCTCTTAAACCATATTGAACATAATAGCCAAAAGGGCATTCTGAGTACTTCTCAAGTCTTGAAACACTTAAATTTAATCTATTTCCACCATCACTATAAATCTCTTTTATCTTTTCTCTAGAAATATTTTCTGTTAAATTAGAATAATTTAATCCTTTAAATATAGCATCTGATTTATTTTTTCCATTATTATTTAAAAACCACGCATAAACACTTCTCCAATAATCATCAACACTTTTATTATCAAAATCATCTCTAACAACTTTTATAAGTTCATTAAATGTTGGTTTTGGTGCAGAAACTTTAAAATATTTATCACCATTATTTATTAACTTAAAATTTTCACTCTCCTCTTTTAATTTAGGGAGTATTTTCCTTACCTTGTGAATTATAATTGACGGTCTTAAAGATTTGCCTTCAAAATCTGCCAATGGATAAGTTAAAACCAAATAATCTTCGGCTATAGTAAGTGCTGTATACACTAAAAATTGTTCCTCAAAAATTTTTGTTCTAGTATCTGATGCAAGTTCTATTCCTTTTTCTTTTAAAGTTAATCTATCTAAATCTGACAATATACCTTCCTCACTATTGTTAGATGGAAGAACTCCATCATTAAACCCAACTATATATAACGCCTTAGCACCTTTACTTTTTACTCTTGTTATATCCCCGATAGTAACTTGATCTAAAGCTACCGGAATTAACCCCATTTCATATTTAGAAAGCCCAACATTTAGTATTTTCATAAACTCTTGAAGCTCTACATCTTCATTACCTAATAAATCTACAATTTGTTCTAAAACTTCAATTAATATATCTACAACTTGAGAATATTCCTTTGCTTTTTTAGGAATATCATTATCCTCAAAATATTTTACATAAGAATCTATTTTATCAAAAACCTTTATATCCTCTTCTAAAAACTCATATAAAGCTACTACATGCTCTTTTAATTTTTTAATCCCTTTGGTTTTTTTATAAAATCTATTTAAAGGTTCTCTAACTTTATTCTTAATTTCATTGATTTCAAGCAATCTTTTTTTATCATCATCTGATATACTATCTTGTCTAAAAATAACATTAGATAAATACTCCCAAGATTCTTTCTTCCACCTATCACCTCTTATTCCATTACCTAAAACATAATTTTCTAGTTTATCAATATCATCTGTATCTATTTCCACTAATCCACTTTTTAAATACCTAAACACACTTTCATAATTCCAATTTTTAGTTATTATGTCTACAGCAGAATTTAATAAAACAATAAGAGGATTGCTAGCCACATCCATTTTTTTATCTATATAATACGGAATTTCATATTCATTAAAAATTACAGAACTAATTTTTTCATAAGCATCTATTTGTCTACAAACTACTGAAATATCCTTAAATCTATATCCTTTATCACGAACAAGCCTTAAAATATCTTTAGCTATAAATTCCATCTCATCATAACTATTGTTTGCTCTATAAAGCCTTACCCGCTCATTATCACTATCATAACGTTCAAAAGGATAAGCATAAATATTTTTCTCTATAGCCTGTAATTCTTTCCTATTAACAAATCTATAAGGAACATCTTTATTTAAATCTACATATCCATTAAACTTAATATTGTTTTCCTCTAAAACTTTTAAGAGCTTTCTCTCTGTGCTTTTAGTTGTTGTAAACAAATCAGTATCTAATGCCTTAGAATTTATATTGTCCATAGATAAAGTTATGTTTACATTTTTAGCTTTCTTTAAAAGCTTAGTTATTATCTCCAATTGTATAGGAGTAAATGTAGTAAATTCATCAATAAAAATCTCTGCTCCATCATATATAGAACAATCATTTAATTTTTCATTCAACAAACTTAGCCTATCTTCTCCATCAATATGACCTTTATGAAGTTTATCATTAAAACAATTAAATAAAACACTTAAATCCTTTAACTTATTGTGCAAATCTTCATCATCTATATCTTTTAATGCATTTTCTAAAATTGAATTATCAACATTATATTTTTTAAATTCTGTTATAGTTTTTGATAGAACATCTATAAATCCTTGTTTTTTTGAAGCAGTAGCAAAAGTAGCTAATTCTTTTCCTAATTCTTCTAAAACTTTATAAATGAGCATACTAGTTCCAGCATCACTTATCAAAGATTTATCGCTACCACCACAACTATTAAAAACTTTGTAAGCAAGTCTTTTAAAACTCAATACTTCAGCTTTTAAAACATATTTTTCTCCGATTTCTTCAAGCATCCTATTTTCAGTTTGAAAAGTAAATTGTTCTGGAACTATTAAAACTAATTTATTACTATTTTCAATCTTATTTTTTATTTGTCTTATACAAAATTTACTCTTTCCAGTACCTGCTCTGCCATATATAATTCTTAAAGCCATTAATTTACCTCCTAAAATTTATATTATATTTTGTAAATTAAATTATTTAGTGTATAATATCTCTATATTTGTTAAATAAAAATTATTAAGGGGGAATTAGTTTGATTTTTTTATACAATATGTTTATATTGTTGATAATTTTGTTAATAACTTTCTTTATTTTAAAGTTTTTTGTGGATAAATCTATGAAAAATTTATTAGAAAAAGTTTTAAAAGAAGATAAGAATAAAAATAATCCACAGATTTAAAAAAATATGTTTATAATTTTTAAATTTCAAATTTAAATATATAAAACAATTTTAATTACTATAATATGAATTATCTTTAGATAAAAATATAAGAAAAATCTCTTATTATAATACAATTATTTTTAGACAACAAAAAATACCCAGTACAATTACTAGGTATTTTGGCGGAGAATCCGGGATTTGAACCCGGGCGCCAGTTGCCCGACCTACGCCCTTAGCAGGGGCGCCTCTTCAGCCACTTGAGTAATTCTCCATGCCCTACAATATAAATTTATTTTATACTTATAAATGGCGGAGAGAGTGGGATTCGAACCCACGGTACGCTCACACGCACGCCGGTTTTCAAGACCGGTGCCTTAAACCAACTCGACCATCTCTCCGCGTTATTACAAAATTAATTATATCAACATGATAAACTTATGTCAATATCTTTTTATTAAAAAGCTTAAAATACTATATTTAATAATAAAAATAGCTATGTTTTAATTTATTTTAACTTTAAATAAATATACCTATTAATTTAATAACTAAGCTTATTTAAAATAAACAATATTTAAAACATAGCTTTAATATTTATATTAATCTTCTAACATTTTATCTGAAAGTAAACCATGTTTTTCGTAATTAGTTACTCTCTTTATTTTATTATCATCATCAACAAAAACTACACTTGGTTTATGTTCTTTAGCTTCATTTCTATCCATTTTACAGTAACACATTATAATAACTTTATCCCCAGTTGAAACACATCTAGCAGCTGCCCCATTTAAACAAATCATTCCAGATCCTCTCTCTCCAGCTATTGTATATGTTTCAAATCTATTTCCGTTATTAACATCAACTATTTGAACTTTTTCATATTCTAATATTCCTGATGCATCTAATAAATCTTCATCAACAGTTATACTTCCCACATAGTCAAGTTCAGCTTGTACAACTGTAGCTCTATGAATCTTTCCTTTTAACATTGTTAGTTGCATAATATTTCTCCTTTATTGTATCTAACTTAGTATAATTAACATAACTATTATAACTAATAAAACACTATATGTTAAATGTAAAATTATCTATAAGTCTTGTTTTTCCAATATAAACTGCAATAGCAACTAGAACTGATTTTTCTATTGTCTTAACTGGTTTCATTGATAACGAATCAACGACCTCTATATAATCTATTTTAGCTAAAGGTTCTTTCTTAATACTGTTTGAAATTATATCTATAACAACACTTGAATTTCTTTCCCCACTATTTATAGCATCTTTTGCTAAATTTAATGATTGACTTAAAATTAAAGCTGCTTGTCTTTCTTTTTTTGAAAGATAAGTATTCCTAGAACTTTTTGCAAGTCCATCTTCTTCTCTTATAATAGGACATCCTATTATTTCTATATCAATATTTAAATCTCTTACAAATCTTCTTATTATAGCTAATTGCTGTGCATCTTTCTCTCCAAAATATGCTCTATCAGGATTAACTATATTAAATAGTTTTGTTACAACTGTACAAACTCCTCTAAAATGAATTGGTCTACTTTTTCCACATAATTCATCACTCAATCCATTTATATCAACATATGAAGAAAAATCTTCAAAATACATTTCTTCTTTCTCTGGATGGAATATTAAATTAGCCCCTGCATTTTCACAAAGCTTAGAATCTCTTTCTAAATCTCTTGGATATTTGTCTAAGTCTTCTGTTGGACCAAACTGCATAGGATTTACAAATATACTAACGACAACTCTATCATTATCCTTTACAGCTTTTTTTATTAAACTTTCATGTCCCTCATGCAAATAACCCATAGTTGGTACAAATCCAACACTTAGCCCTTGAGCCTTCCATTCTTTTACTGCATCTCTTACTTCTTTTACGCTTTTTACAACTCTCATTTTGAACTTCTCCTATTGTATATTAATATAGTTTTTCTATAACATCTTCACTTATTTTAAATGTATGTTCTTGACTTGGAAAAGAGCCATTCTTTACTTCTTTATTATACTCTTCAAAAGCTTCCTTCATCATATCTCCTATATTCGCATATTTCTTAACAAACTTAGGAGTAAATCCACTAAACATACCTATCATGTCTTGATAAACCAAAACTTGTCCATCACATTGTGCACCAGCTCCAATTCCAATTGTAGGTATATTTAATTCTTTTGTAACTATTTCTGCAAGCTTAGCAGGTACACATTCTAAAACTACTGCAAATGCTCCTGCTTTTTCTACTGCCTTTGCTGCTTCTATAAGCGCTTTTGCAGCTTTTTCATCCTTTCCTTGAACTTTAAATCCACCCAACGCATTTACTGATTGAGGTGTTAAACCTATATGCGCCATAACCGGAATTGATGATTTAACTATCGCTTCTATTCTATCACACATTTCAATCCCGCCTTCTAGTTTAACAGCGTGAGCTCTTCCCTCTTTTATAAGTCTTCCTGCATTATATACAGCATCATAAACTGATGTTTGGTATGACATAAAAGGTAAATCTGCAACAACTAATGCATTTTTAGTTGCTCTTGCAACTGCCTTCGTATGATGAATCATATCTTCCATAGTTACTGATAAAGTATCTTCATATCCTAAAGAAACCATTCCCAAAGAATCTCCAATTAATATAGCATCTATTCCAGCTTCATCTATAAGTTTAGCTGATGAATAATCATAAGCTGTAAGCATTGATATTCTTTCATTATTTTCCTTAGCCTTTTTAAAATCAAGTATTGTCTTTTTCATAGTTTATTCCTCCAAATAATTTTCAATAACTTTATAATCTCTATCTTTATTTTTAATCTTTGCAATATCTAATATTTTTTTCGATAACATCTTATAAGACTCCACATCACTAGAATCAATTACAGATAAATGTTCTTTCACTGTAGATAAATCTCCTCTCTCAATAGGACCAGTTAAACTATTAGTAATACCTTTATCCTTAACATTACTTATATTAAACGATATAAGAGGATATAACGCTTCCATTGCTGATTTCTCACTAAACCCACATTTAACTAAATAATTTATGCCATCTTTTATAAGACCTAGAACTAAATTACTAGAAGTTACTGCTGCAGCATGGTATAGCACCTTATTTTCTTTAGATATTACTTGAACATTGTTTCCTAAGCTTTTAAATAGCATCTCAAAATCACTTAAATATTTTTTATGACCCTCAATAGCTATAAAGGCTTCATTTAATATTTTATAAGAATTATACTTATCTGAAATTGCAAATAAAGGATGAATTGAATAGCCATAAGCACCGTACTTATCTATATTTGAAAATATACTTGAAGATAATGAACCACTACAATGACAAATAATTTTACCGTCTATATTTAAATCTTTTAATCTATTCCAGATTAAAGATATAAAACTATCTTGTGTGGTTATAAAAATAGCATCACTCTCATTAACTAAATCCTTTAAGTTAAGAAATTGTTTTGTATTAGTAAACATTGATGCTTCCTTAGATGAGTTTTCATTTTTACTATAATATCCAGATACAGTTATATTATTTTCTGCAAGGTATTTACCTAGAGAAAAACCTACTTTTCCTGCTCCAATAAAACCAATTTTCATAAATACCACCTCCAAAAAATTAGAGTGTGATGATACTATCTCGTCTCATCTCATCATAAGTATGAGCGTTTTTAATTCAAATATAATCAAAATAAATAATAGTATGGTTCATAAGATACCATCCTTATTTAAAATATCATATACAAATAATTTATTCAATACACAAAACATATTTTTCCTTATATTTCTAATTAAATATAAAAATGCTATATCAAAATGTTAATTTTGATATAGCATTTTTATTTTCAAAATTATTTTATTTCATCACATCTCATAAATGCTTTTAATACTTCAGGAATTTTTATACTTCCATCTGCTTGTTGATAATTTTCTAATATAGCAGCTACAGTTCTACCTATTGCAACACCTGATCCATTTAATGTATGAACAAATTGTGGTTTATCCTTTGGATTTTCTCTGTATTTTATGTTAGCTCTTCTAGCTTGGAAATCTTCAAAGTTTGAACAACTTGATATTTCAACATATCTATTATAACTTGGCATCCAAACCTCTATATCATATTTTAATGCAGCAGTAAATCCTAAATCACCTTTGCATATTCTAACTATTCTATAAGGTATTTCTAAACCTTGAAGAACTGATTCAGCATCTTTAACTAACTTATCTAATTCTTCATAGCTTTGTTCTGGTTTGCAAAATTTAACAAGCTCAACCTTATTAAATTGATGTTGTCTTATAAGACCTCTTGTGTCCCTTCCAGCTGAACCTGCTTCAGCTCTAAAACAAGCACTATAAGCAACATGTTTTATTGGAAGTTCTTCTCCACTTAATACTTCATTTTTATAAAAATTTGTTACTGGAACTTCAGCAGTTGGAATCAAGAAAAATCCATTATTCTCAATTTTAAATGCATCTTCTTCAAATTTAGGTAATTGACCTGTTCCAGTCATACTTTCTCTATTAACCATATAAGGAGGTAATATTTCAGTATACCCATTATCAAATACATGTTTATCTAAAAAGTAATTTATTATAGCTCTTTCTAACCTAGCACCTGCACCTTTATAAAAAGTAAATCTTGATCCAGTTGTTTTACCTGCTCTTTCAAAATCTAAAATTTTTAAATCAGTTCCTAAATCCCAATGGGCTTTTGGCTCAAAATCAAATTTTGTTTTATCGCCCCAAACTTTTATTTCTACATTATCTTCATCAGTTTCCCCATCTGGAACTTGAGGATTTGGTATATTAGGTATTCTAAGCATTATATAATTTATTTTTTCATCTATTTCTGATACTTTTGCATCATCAGCTTTTATCTTATCCCCAATTTCTCTCATTTCAGCCATTACAGCAGTAACATCTTCTCCTGCCTTTTTTCTCTTTGGAATTTCAGCAGATACTTGATTTCTCTTACTCTTCAAAGCCTCAACATCTACAAGTATAGCTCTTCTTTTTTCATCTAATGCAACAACTTCATCTATACATGTAACATCAAAATCTTCTCCTCTATTTGCTAATAATGCTTTTATTTCTTCTGGATTATTTCTAATTCTTTTTAAATCTAGCATTTTTTATTCTTCCTTTCATTTATTTTAAAATATATATTTTTATATGATTATTAATTTTAGACAAAATAAAAAAGAGTCTTTCATTTTCCCTCATACAAAGGGACGAAAAACTCCGCGTTGCCACCCTAATTGATAGATTAAAAAATCCATCCGCTCAAAAATTATAACGGTTAAAACCGTACTGCTTAATCACAGTCCCTCACAGGTGGATTCATGAATATAGCATATCAGTTTACACCAACCACTGATTCTCTAAAATACTAACAAACATTACTAGCCTGCTCAAAGGTTAATATTTATTTTACTAATAATATAGTAAAGCTATTGCAATATAATGTCAAGAATTTAATTTACTATAAGTATATTTTGCATATTATAAATTATAACCTTCTCATTATAATTTTAAACTATAAACTTAAATAATTTAAATTTATAAATAAATCAATCCATAAAAATTTAATTATTTTCTTTGTAATGATGCAAATAATTGTGATAATTTTGTTCCTTTTTTATTTGTTTTTTCATTTTTTCTATTTAATGATTCTACCATTAAAAGTGTATCTGCGTTTACTGTTGAAAATCTTGTCATAATAACCATCTCCTAAATCTAACTTATAAATTGTTCTTGCTTCGAATACAGATTAACACTTAATTTGTAGCTTTACAATAGAAATTCATCTATAAAATAATTTTTATAAAACACATGAGTATTTAACTTTTTACCTAATAATTTATTAAAAAATCTCATACATTCCTTAATAAATTTAAACAAGGAAATATTCATGAATATTTAAAATGAATAATTAAAATTATTTCTTGCATTTTTAACTTCTTTTTTTATATTTTATTATAATTACAGTATTTTATGTATATAATATCCATAACTATTTTAAAATATTTTATAAAAAAAACAAAAAAATTTAATTTATAATAGAAAATTTTCTTGTTTTTTTTCAAATATTTATTAATTTGCTTATTAAAATTTACTTTTAATACTATATTAACAAGCAGTTCTCAATTATTCATCAATATTTTTTGTACAAATTATATCAATTCCTGTATTTAATATATTTCTACACACGACACTACCTATTTTTGTTGGAACCCCAACATATAATCTACTAAGTATTTTAGAAAACTCTATCCACTTATTATGTGGCACTGGTTTACTACTCTTTACAGGAACTACATGAAATTTAGATCCTCTAAGCCTAACTACACTTGTAAAAAGTTCATCTTCCATTATAATCTCCCTTTCTTAATATATTGTTAAATTTCATTAAATTCTTTTATCCTACAAGTTAAAACATGAGAATTTTTAGAATCCTCAACTATTTCAGTTGGTTTTTTATCTAACTCTCTTGCTAATATATCGATAATACTACTTATACAGTACGCACCATTGCAATCGCCAAAAGTTGCAGCCGTTCTCCTTTTTATTCCTTCAACCGTCCTAGCTCCTAACGGTCTTCTTATAGAATCAACAATTTCACCTTCTGTTATCTGATTGCACATACAAATTATTTTTCCATACCTATTATCCAATTTTATAAGTTCATTTCTTTCTTCTATTGATAAATCACGAAATTTATAAAATTCCCTTCTTTTATCAACAAAACTTTTATTTTCACCACACTTTAAATCTTCCACTATAGTCTCAGTTATTATAGTAGCTATAGCAGGAGAAATAGTAACCTCTCCATAATATTTCCCTGTTATTTTAATATAACCTTTATTTGCGTCACTATCATCTATTATCATTATATCTTTATGATGATTATCATAAAATACATCCTTTACATCTTTTCTTTTTAAGTCAGGCATTATCATTTTTACTTTGTTTATAACTTCCTTTTTACTTAATTCTGTACTAGAATTTACTCCAATTATAAGTTCATTACAAGAACTTGGCATAAAAACAATTGAATTATCTTTATCTTCTATTTTAGAAAGTATAGAATTCTTATCTATATTCTTTAAATTATTTAAAACTACATAATAAGTTTTTAAATTAAATCCGGCATTATCTTCCTCTCTTATATCATCTAATAAATATTTTTCACCTGGAATAGTATTAACTACAAATTTACATTTAAATTTATTTTTATTTGTTGTTACTCTAAAACCATTTGATAAACTTTGAATATCAGTAACAATTTCCTCTAATCTAAAAACAACTCCATTATCATAAGCAATTTCACCATAAGCTATTGCTAAATCATAAGGTTTTATAATAGCGGTACTTTCTGAATAAAGAGCTTTTATAACATCATTACCCAACCTTTGATTTATTTTTCTAGCCTCATCACCATCTATAAGTTTAATTCCAGTTAAAGCCCTATCTAATGATCTTTTATACCTTTCTTCTAAAACTTTTAAAGATTTTTCATCAGTTGCAACAGTCAAATTAGGTAACTTCTTAAAAGAAACATTTAATTTTTTTGTTATACTAGATAACATAGAATTGCCCATTTCTTCTAATGCGCTTATTAAATTATCTTTACATTCGCATCCGTCATAAACTATTGATGTATTAAAAAAAGAAATATCATCTGCTATATCAAAATCTTTTTCTATAACTGCTATATTTAAATTATATTTTGATAATTCATAGGCAACAGCGCATCCTATTATCCCACCACCTAAAATTAAAACATCATAATCCATTAATTTTTCAACTCCCAATTTTATAAATTTATATTTATTTAAATTATTTCACTCATTAATTATATTAGCTAACAAAACTATACTTAGTGTAAAAAAAACATTATCCAATAAAAGACTTAATTAATTTGATTATAACTTATATTATATAATTTTTAACACTTATTTTCATAAATATTTTTTTATAATATTAAAAGCATTACAATTTAAAATAATACATTATATAATTTAACATTTAATTATAAAACAAATTAAAAAATGAGCCTAATAATATAAAATTATTAGACTCATACTAAGAATTATATTTTATTTCTATATATAACTAATTGATATTATCAGCTTCCAATAAAATTTTTAATAATATATTATTATTAAAAATTTTATCATTAGTATTTTTATGATGATTTTCTATTGCATTTAAAAACTCATCATTATACAAATTACTTGATAAATTTTTTTTTTGCTCCCTTAGTAATATATTTTTCCCTTTTAATCCATGATTGTAATATACATCTACACTTTTGAAATTAGAAAAATTTTTAAGAGCTCCTTTAGTAATCTTATTTAAAATTACCAATATTGATTTTTCAATTAAATTTAATCCATAATCAATTTTACCTATATCATGTAATAAAGCTAATTTAGCTAAAACTACTTCATCTATATTTAACTTATTTTCAGAGTTTGTTCTTAAACAATCATAACAAACCCTTATACAATGATATTTCTCAGAACGTTTTAACTTATTAAAAAGTATAATTTCATTTTTATCTAAATATTTATTAATATAAGTATAATCAACTTCTTTAAAATTAGAACTTATTGCCCATATAGCTTGCTTAATTCTATATATCATTATTAACTCCTAAAATAAATATTGAATATAACTATTATTTTTATATAAAAAAAGAACTACTTAAAGTAGTTCTTTTGGTGGAGGTAAAGAGATTCGAACTCTTGACCCCCTGCGTGCAAGGCAGGTGCTCTCCCAACTGAGCTATACCCCCAAATATGGTGGACCTTCAGGGACTCGAACCCCGGACCTACCGGTTATGAGCCGGTTGCTCTAACCAACTGAGCTAAAGATCCATATAAACCTGGCAACCACTTACTCTCCCACACAGTCTCCCATGCAGTACCATCAGCCTCTAAAAGCTTAACCTTCGTGTTCGGAATGGAAACGGGTGTTACCTTAAAG
>OIYS01000059.1_pt1 | contig 74976 bp, 52 predicted proteins | sample 1588271 | NCBI WGS metagenome assembly OIYS01 (sample SAMN03283286) | human gut metagenome | biome: human-associated habitat; material: feces | host: Homo sapiens | place: Peru | collected 2012 | reverse complement strand
ATTTGTTTGTCATTAAAATAATGAAGGCTGTCTCGTACTTTTGAGACAGCCCCTTAGGAATAAGAGGTTTGTATGGCTGAGGTTAAAGAATTAAGAGAATATCAAAAAAATACTGTAGAAAAAGTAATAAGCAGTGATAAAGATTTAATTATCTGTTTACCTACGGGAGCTGGAAAAACTGTAATAGCATCTTCATTAATTGCTGAACTTAACAAGCTCGATAAAACTGTGATTTTTATAGTTCCTCGTCTTGAGTTAATAAAACAGGCTTCTAAAGAATTTGGAGATGTGGATGTTATATGGGCTGATAAAACATCTCTTACAGGAAAGAAAACAATCATTGCTTCTAAAGACAGCTTACGAACTCAGTGTAAAAAAGTTCCTGAAAATCTTGTTCTTATTTTTGATGAAGTTCATATCGGTCTTGAACAGACTTATAATCTCATTCATTTAATCAAACCTCAAAGAGTATTGGGATTGACAGCAACGCCTGAAAGAATGGACGGAAAAGCATTATTAAAGGGAACAGATAGTGTTCATAAGTTTGGATGTTTTGATGAGCTTTTACAGGAAGAAACTGTAAGCGGTTTAATTGAAAAAGGGTATTTGACTCCGCTTAAATATTATACAAAACCTATTGAAGGCATTACTGAAATTAAACCTAATGAAGCAAACGGACAGGAATTATCTGATGAACAGATGATTGAGATTTTTGACAGTAATCAGGTCTGGGGAGACCTTGTAAAATCTTATGAACAATACGGCATTCAAAACGGTGTAAAACGTTCGGCACTGGGATTTACAAATACTATTGCAATGGCTGAGCGTGTTGCAAATATTTTTAATGAAGCTGGTTATAACTTTAAAGTCATAAGCGGTGATATGAAGATTGATAAAAGAGAAACGCTTATAAAAGAATTAAAGACGGGTAAAATAGACGGTCTTATAAACGCAGCTCTTTTAACCTACGGATTTGATTGTCCGCCTGTAAGTTATGCTTTTAGCTGCAGACACATAAAATCCCGTCCGTTCTGGTTTCAAATGGTAGGCCGTATTTTAAGAACTTGTGAAGGAAAAACAGACGCTATTTTTATGGATCACGGTGACTCTGTATCTGAATTTGAAGAACCGACTTGTTCATTACCGATTCTTGACCCATTCATAAAATGGAGGGTAGACGGTGAGTACAAGGAAGAAAAAGCTGAAAGAAAAAAACAACAGAAAAAAGAACGGGAGTCTTTGAAATTACTGCAGGAGCTAGACCCATTGCCTTGTGCAATGGTTGAAATAAAAGTTGAAAATACATGGGAACGAATGATTAAGGTTCTTCAGAAATTGAAGAAAGAAAATGACGGACTTTTTAATCTGACACAGAGATTACAAAAGCAGTCTGAAATCCTTACACATGAAAAAGAAATGCTGCAGAAAGAATTAAAAAATACCAACAAAAGATATGTTGATAATGATAAGACCTTTGAATTCTGCAAATTCAATTACTGTAAAGTCAGAAATGATTTGCATGAAAAGTTCTGGAATTCTCCGATGTATGCCAAAATGGATTATCAGCAGAAAATGAATGCAGAACATAATGATACAATAAAAAAACTAAAGGAAATGGAAAAGAAAATGCCGTTTCTTTTTGATGAAAATGTGTTTAACAGGTCAATGTCTTATTGGGAAAGTCACTACAGATATTTACCAAAATTGTATAGATAAAATATGAAAGTCTAATAAGCGCCCGAAGGCGCTAATTAAAGAGGTGAATTATATATGCAAAGTAAATGGAGAAAGCAAATGACAGATCACGAAACTGGTTTCAGATTGAAAATTTAAATGAAATATCTTTTTACAGCAAAACTTGATTTGTGGGGGAATTAAAAATGAAGTTCGATGTGAATAAAGTATATACCGCGGTAAACGCAAGTGAGCTTAAAATTGGTGATAAAGTATATGTTGCTGATCGTTTAGCCGATTTAAAAAGGATAGTTGAAATGGATCAGGTTGAGTATGTGATAAAAATAGGGGCTATACAGAAAGAAAATGAAGTTAATAGATTTATTGTAAAGGATGATTATTCAGATGATATGATTGATTACGCTCTTGCATATCTTGTAGAAAGAGCATCTGAAAAGAGAAAAAAAACTGTCTACATAAGCGGACAGATTACAGGACTTGATGAGGGCGAGTACAAGGCTCTTTTCAACAAAGCGGAGGATGTTCTCCGACAGTTTGGATATGAGCCTGTAAATCCAGCGACACTTGATGAAACAGAAAACACAAAGAACTGGAGCTGGCACGACTACATGAAGCGCGATATAAAACTGATTTGCGACTGCGATTATATCTACCTTCTTCCGAACTGGAGAAATTCCAAGGGCGCAACGTTTGAGTATATGATAGCGGATGCTCTGAACATTCCGTGTCTTAATATACAGGATGTTCAAGAGGCTCTGGGATAAAAAAAGACTTTTTTATGGAGGAATAAAAAAATGAAATTTGACAAGAGTAAAGTGTTCACTGCGTTGAACGCAGATGAACTGAAGCCAGGTGATAAAGTTTACCTTGGTGATAGTATTGTTGAATTGAAGTATAAACTTGAAAACGAGGATTATAGTCCTTCAATACTTACTATTATCGATATTGATGACTGGAACTTTAGTTTTGTTACAAAGAAAGATGTGGGTAATTTAGCCTATCTTGTAGAACGTACAAAAAGAAAGGAGTTTAGACCTTATAAAGACTGTGATGAAATGCTTGCAGATTTTAAGAAACGGTTTAATGCTAATTGGGCTGATTATGAAATGCCCTTGATTTGGCTCAAGCAGAAGTCAAAAGATGTTTGTATTTTTATGCAGGAGTTTGCTTTTGGTAGTGAAAAGATGACTTATGATTTACCTTTTTTATTTACGCATTATACGTACCTTGACGGTACGCCATGCGGAATGGAGGCATAGAAAATGTTTATAGATTTTACAGCAACATTAGTCAAATGTGATTGTTGTGGGAAATATTATGATGCTGTTCTGGGTGTCGAACTCTGGTTCAGAAGTAAACAAGAGGCAACTGAAGCAGTGAAAGATGACGGCTGGGAAGAAATAGACGGAAAACTATATTGTGCTAGTTGCTATGAGTACAACGAAGACACAGATGAATATGAGGTGAAGAATGACAGAAACAGAGAAACAGTTATTAATTAACACACCTATTACAGAAAATTTGTTTGAAGAATGGAAAGAACCTTACGAAGATGTAAAAGTTGAACATTTTCCGCATCCGCAAAATAAAAATAAAACTTGTACAATGCACCTTTATCCAATGACAATTTTTCATTCCTTGATAGAAAATTGTGAGGCTTTGCGGCGGAAGTATTTGGAAACAAAAGATGAAAAATATTTTTATTATTTAATGCGCTTATTACCAAGAAATTTAAAGCAACTTGAAGAGGAAATTAAATGAATGTAGGTGAGTTTGCAACGCTTGTTGAGAATATGCGGTTAGCACAGAAAAAATATTCAAAAGATAATGATATTGATCTGGAACGATAACTAATGCACAAAGATTCAATAACCGAAACAGAAGTCATTGATTATGACTTTTTTGGAAAGAAAATATATCCTCCTCGAAAAATTAAGCAGACTGATGCTGGGAAAGAAATTGCTGCTCTTCTTCGTGAATTAGACTATATGTTTTATCCTGGAAGGAGAGAGAAAAAAGAATTTCATTCAAGAGTTGGTGGTGGTATTTCTCGAAAGCAGCCTTGCATGGTAAAGCTCTATTACACGGATAACAAGGTATCTCATAAAGAATTTTTAAGACGGTACATGACTCAGGAAAATAAAAAGAGTGTTACTGATAAACCTGAATTATTCAATTATGAATATGATGAAGTACCGGAATCTGTAATAGTTGATTATGAAGAAAACAAAATGGTTGATTTGGGGTTTAAATTCATAATAAGTCCTGAAAGTCAGAAAATACCCATGAAAGAGCTTGTAAGGCAATATGTACATAATCTTGAAAAAATAACAGGTCATAAATTCACATGGTTTGGAGCTGTTCACACTGATACTGGTCAGATTCATGCACATCTTTTGATTAATGGTGTTGATAAAGTAACTGGAGAAGAAATAAGATTTGGAAGGGAAATTGTAAAAGAAGTTGCAAGAAATATTGCCAGTAATATTAGTACGAATCTCGTTGGGCCGAGAAGTGCAGAAGCTATAGAAATTGCAAGAAAGAAACTTCCTTATGCAAAACGGTGGACTCTTATTGATGACCACATTACTAAATATGGTTATTACAGGGAATTTGAAAATACAAGAATGGTTTCTGGAAGTGAATTTGAAGCTGAAAAAACTACTACAGATGATATTGAGCTTATAAGGCTTAATACCCTTGTCGAAATGGGGCTTGCAATAGTTTACAGAAAAGAAAATCCGCCAAAATACTATCTTGAAAAAGGCTGGAAGGATAAGCTTAAAGCTGTCGGCCGTTACAACACTTATCTTGAAGTAAGAAACCGCCTTCGCTTTACCCCTTTTTACAACCTTGAACTTTATAACGGTAGTATGGGGCAGGTTGAGGGAGTAGTTTCTCAGGTCTATAACATGGATGATGAGAATATCTGGAATAATGCAATTGTAATTGAAAACAAAAAACTTAATAAAGCATGGTATGTGCCTACAAGGATAAAACTCAAAGATGAAGACCTCGGAAAGTTCATCACAGTAAAGGCAGAAAAGAACCAGAAAGGAGTTTTACGGCCTTTTATCACAATTCATTAAGGATTTTAATTAGCGTCTTCGGGCGCTAATTAAATTTTGTTTTTGCTATTAATTTATTCTTCTTGAATTTATTGTTTATTGGAGTATACTTAATTTATGGAAAAGAAAAAAAGCGGTAATATGGGAAGTGAAAACTGGGGCGGAAGAAGGGAAGGCTCCGGCCGCAAGAAAGGCGATAAGGTTTATAAAACAGTTTCTGTTGCAGGAACAGAAGAAGAACTTTTACAGCTTAAAAATATTGCAAAAGAAAACAATAAAACATTAAGCCGCTATGTAATTGATTCACTCGTTTATAAAAAATAAAATAAATTTAAGAAAAGGAAACATTTGAAAATAATAGAGTAATATAATCTATAAGTATTGACACATTATAAACTGTAGATTATATTACTCTATAGAAAATCCACACACTTTTCTAAAGACATAATCTTTCGCTAATTATATAAAGAAATGAAAGGAACAGACTTCTTTTCGTAAGGGAAGAAGTATGGAAAAAAATGAATTCTTACGGCAGGATCCGAAAAAATCTCACAGAAAGTTAATTTATGATTTAACTAATCTGATTATACCTGTGCTTATTCTGATTATCGGAATTTTTCTGTCTACCCAAAAGTTTGCAGAAATGATGGGCTATAATCCTTCGTACTGTGAGCAGCCTATTTATATTCTCAAACACAGTATAGGAAAATATCCGGCTGGTTATCCTATTTTTAATCCGATTGTAATTTTAATTACGATGTTTCGTAATCCTTTTGACCATCTTGTTCAGGATGCAATAGGACAGGCTTCAATTCCAGGAACAATATGTGCCGTAATTGCTGTATTCACATGGCTTACGATTTCTATAATCAGAAGCCGTGGTTTTAACAAAAATGACAATATCTATGGAACGGCTCGCTGGGGAACAAAAAAAGACTTAAAGAAATTCGGTCTTTGCGAGGAGCATGGAGTTGTCCTTGCCCAGCAATACGATGCAGAAACTGAAAGTATCATCAATAAAAAAGGTAACTTCGGATTAAGTCTTAAAAAATCCGCAAAACTTATCTGTCATGCAGGTACCTCTCATACACTTGTAATTGCTCCAACACGCTCTGGTAAAGGTGTAGGTACTGTTGTTCCAACCTGTGTTTCTTACCGTGAAAGCATGATTATTTTTGACCCTAAAGGTGAATTATATAACATGACTGCTGGCTACAGAAAAAAGTTCAGCCGTGTTATCAAGTTTTCTCCAGTTCAGATGGAGACCGCATGTTTTAATCCGCTGGAAGAAGTTGAGCTTGATGAAAATGCCTTCCGTGATATTGGTACAATCCTCACAAACATTTTCCAGAAAGGTGATAAAGGAGGTGATTCTAACTCAGATTTCTTTGACAATAACGCAAGAGACCTTTTGACTGGAGTTATTTTCCATGTTCTTTCTGCGGTAAATGAAGACGGAGAACACCTGTATAAAAGGGAAGAGCGATGTATCGCTGGTGTTCTTCGTATTTTCGCCCGTGCAGCCTCTGGTACCGATGAGGAAGGTAATCCACTCCCGGCAGGGGAGGCTTTACTTGATGAAATGATTAACTCTAAGCATCTTGATAAAAACGGTGAAGTTTCAGATTACATTCACGGAATCATTCTTGATGTTGCAATGTCTGCAAAACAGCAGCATGAAAAAGTACGCTCGGACATCATGCAGACAGTTCAATCAAAACTAAACCTCTTCCGTGATCCGTTTATCCGCCATGTTACAAGTAAATCTGATTTCAAACTTTCAGACTTTTATGAAAGTAAAGAACCGATTTCACTTTACCTTACCTTGCCGTTTGGTGATGTAGACCGTATCATGCCAGTTTTCCAGCTCATCATTGACTTTATTGTAAGACGCTTTTCTTCTGGAGAATTGAGGGCTGGTGAGAAAGAAAAGGTTTTAAAGCATCCTATTCTTTTTATGATAGACGAGTTCCCTGTTTTGGGAAACATGAAATTCCTTGCTACTTCTCTTGGTATCTTAGCTGGTTACGGTCTTCGCTTCTACCTTGTAGTTCAGGCATATCAGCAGCTTGTAAAGATTTATGGTCAGGAAAACACATTTATTGATAACTGCCGTTATATTTTGATTTATGCACCAAATAATCCGCAGGACGCAGACAAATTTTCAAAAATGATTGGTAAAAAATCAGTTTCTAAGGAAAACCTTTCTGTAAGTGGCTCCCGTTTTTCTGTAGCCCTCAATAACCTTAATACTTCTTCTCAGGAAATGGCTGTAGACCTTATAAACCCAGATGAGCTTATGAAGGTTCCTTATACGGACTGTATTATCCTTGGCCACAATATGTCGCCATATATGGGAAAGAAAAATGTCTTTTATGCTGATGAGCGTTTCAAGTGGAAAGTATTTAATGAAAACGTTGATACTGGAAAAGTTGAAACAGGTTTTCCGGCTCCCTATGCTCAGGAAGATATAGACAGAGAAACCGCTGGACTTCCTTCTCAAATTAAAAAAAGAGAAGAAGATGTAAAAGAAAAGAAGTTTGAAGAAGAAATAAATGAGAAGAAAGAGCTTAAAAAGGAAAAAGAAGCATTTGACCCTATAGCGTTTCTTGAAACTTATCAGGCAGACGATAAAGGCGAAAACGTTGAATGGGATGCTCCTTTTGACATTGAAACAGATGATGATGAACCGCCTCCAAAAAAGTCGGAGTATACGCTTGAAGATTTTGATTCAGAAGGCGATGTCGTCTATGAAAATACAGAAAATTAATTATTTAGAGGAGAATATATTATGAAAGAAATTAAATTAGAAATGAATGTTGAAATTGAAAACAAAAACTTTACACCAAGGACACGTCAAGAAATTGCTGATTTTTTTGGATTAGTATTAATTGAAAAAAAAGTCTGGTGTATAAGAAATCCAAAACCTATAGTTTGTCTTTCTATGGTTTCAAGACATGAGGAAATAACAAAAATCGGTGAAGGTGCTATTCTTGAAATTCCTTATCAATTAGTAAAAGAAATTACTTCTTTAAAAAATATTTCAGAATACAGAGATACATTACCCAACACAAACGAAAGATTTATCCAGCATACTCCACAAGAAATTGCTGATTTCTTTAATGTGTTTATCGTAAAAGATTGTCTTGATGATTTTTTCATTTGTAAAGATTTACCTAACATTAACCTAGTAATGAGTAATGACTTTATTTACATGATTGATAAATTAAACTGCAATTTTAGTGAAAACGAATCAGAAGAGTTTGAAATTACAGGTTTGTTAAAGGATTATGATGTTGATTCAATAATAGCTCCAGGCTCTTTTAATAAGAATTTTAATAAAGATTTTCGTGATGTTTGTTTAAAACAAATTAATGAAGGTTTTAAATCATTTTCTATAAATAACATAAAAAGAGGGATAAAACAGTAGTGCTACAAGCATAAAACTAATTGTTTAAGGAGAATAAGAATATGCCAAAGAAAAATGGAGTATGGGAAAAGATTTGTTTTGATGAATTAAAAGATAAACATCTGAGAGAACTGGCAGAAGAAAAAGGGATTTCAAAAACACAAGTGCTTGAAAATGCCCTTGACCTTTATTATTCACAAGACGTAATGCCAGAACATATTGTTTTAGGCCGCATGACACAGGTTCAGCAGAAGCTTGAGCTTATGGACCGTAAGCTTGAGACTCTTGCCGGAATCTTTTATTCAATCATGCCGTATATTATCGGAGTCCTTCCTCCGCTTCCAAAAAATGAAGTCAATGCCAAAGGTGAAAAATATAATCCTGCCCTTGATAAGGGAAATGACGTGTTCAACAAGCTCGTCATCAATTACAGAAAGCAGATGCAGGCTCACAAAATTTCATTCATGCAGAATGTATGGGCAGACATGCAGGAAGAAATATTTTTTACACATTACGGAACGGAAGGAAAGGATAAAATCAAGGTTGATATAGGTGAACGAACAGCAGGCAATTAATGCTAGGGAAGAGAAGGCAAAACGTGTCTTTGACAATTTCCTTCAGGATTTGGGAATCGTTAAAAAATATTTTGAAGACCCTTCCATAACAGATATAAAAATTATTGGAACCGGAGAAATCATCATTGAAAAGTTTGTAGTTGGCAAAGTTTTTACAGGTGAGTTTTTGGAACCAGCTCAGGTAAAGGGAATTATTCTAAGTGCAGCACACCTTTTGAATGTAGACATTGATTATTCAACAGGGCTTCCAAAACTGGAATGTGTGCTTCCAAAGCCTTATAACCTTCGCTTTACTGGAATGCTTCCTCCGGCTGTCGCAAACGCAGAAATTGCAATGAGACGACCAGCAAGTAAGATTTATACGCTTGAAGAATACGTTAAGAATGAACAGCTTCAAAAAGATGAATATGAGCTTATCTGCAGGTACATACAGGAACGCAAGAACATTCTTGTAGGAGGAAGTACAGGAAGCGGAAAGACAACTTTTACAAATGCAATTTTGAGAAAAATGGTTGAGTATACGCCAAATGATTCGTTTTATATCGTTGAGGACGTACCTGAATTACAGTGTCCGGCTCACGATAAGACTTTTTTGAGCGTAAACAGAAAATGTGCAGCTGAAGCCGTGCGAACGGCTCTTAGATGGACTCCAAACAGAATTATATTCGGAGAAGTTCGTTATGGGGAGGTAGCCGATGAATTGATTAAATCGTGGAACACGGGTCACACGGGTAATGTGACAACAATCCATGCCGATACGGCAGGAAGCATGTTATTGAGGTTGGAAGATATTTTGGCAGAAGTTATAAACGGAAAGCTTCCCGACTTGACTCAGGTAATACATTTATGTGTTCACCTGAAAAAAAGACCTGGAAAAGCTCCTATAGTAGATGAGGTTATGCCTGTGAAAGAGGGTACAAAATCATTTATAAATATGCTTCGGGAAAATAATCTTGCATAGGTTTTTAAATTATAAGTGTAATTTAATCTATAAGTAGCCTTATAAAAGACAGGATAAATATTAAGGAGTGCCAAAATGGTATTTAGTTTTATGAGAAATCATAAAAAAACATTTTTGATGTTTTTTATGATTTGCGTGGTTTGTTCATTCACTTTTGCTGATGCAGCAAGTGAGATGAGCAATTCTGTAAACAGAATCGTAGACTTTTTCTCTTCAGGCTGGGTAAAGGGTATTGCATGTATCATGCTTATCGGTGAATGTCTTGGTCTTTTGTTTGCCGGAGGTCAGAATCCGCAGATTTTTAAGAAGTTCCTTCCGTTTATTATCGGAACGGTGCTTTTTATGTGTGCCGGAAAAATCATTACCCTGGTATTCGGAGATTTCGGAAACTCTCAGTTCTCTGAAGACCTGTCTAAAAATTAAAAGGAGAATTTTTTCTTTTCTTTCTGCAGCAAAAAACTCTAAGCAGTTTTACGCTGCAGATTGATTTGAAAACAAGGAGCGTGAAAAATGAAAAGTTTAAGTGATTTTGCAATGCCAGTTCATAAAAGCTTTCATCAGCCAGACTTACTTTTAGGAGTTCAGAAAAATATTTTTCTGATTATTTTTCTTATTTTTGCAATTGTAGCGTATCTGTTCGGTATCATTGCGTCTGCAATCCTTACGGCATTGATTTACATTCCTTGCCTGATTCTGACAAAACATGACCCGCACATGATTTCAATTGCGCTCAATTCTTTGATTGAACCTGACAGACTGGAGGGCTAAATGCTTGGTGTTGATTTTTTAGGAGCTAAATTCAAACTGTCTCAGAAACACAAGATGGATAAACTCTGTTATTATCTTCCTTACAATTTTTTAATCGGAAAATATGAAGAAGGTCTTGTATACCTAAAGCCAGGAGCTTTAATGAGGACTTATTCTTTTAAGTGTCCTGATCTTGGCAGTGCAAGTGCAGAAGCAATAAATGCCGTTTCTATGTATTTCAATGACTCTATAAAAAGACTCGGTGACGGCTGGGCAGCACATTTTGAAGCAAGAAGGCAGGTAACAAGAGATTATCCTGGTTGTAACTGGAACAATAAACTCGGCTATCTTATTGATTCAAGAAGAAAAGAAATCTTTCAGAACGAAAGCACACACTATAAAAACTATTATTTTTTGACTTTGACATATCAGGTAAAAAGTGACCTTACTTCCAAAGGGTCAAGCCTTTTATATAAATCAGACAATTCCGCAGGTCAGGATTATTTTAACCACCGGAATGTTCAGAAAGAAATTCAGCTGTTCAGAGATTTGTCTGAAGAATGTATTTCTTACGTAAAATCTCGCCTTGAAATTAGTCCGTTGAATAATGATGAAGTAGTCAGTTACATAGCATCCTCTATGTCTACGACATGGAAAAAAAGGATTGCTCCTACTTCTCCTGTTTTCTTTGATTCGTTCATTACTGAAGAAGACATTGAAACCGGAACTTGTATGAAGGTTGGAAAGATGTACTGTCCTATAGTTGCCATAAGGGATTTTCCGACAGAAACATATCCGGCTGTTTTTGACCTTTTGAACAAAGCTGATGTCGATTACAAGTGGACTACCAGATGGATTGGGATGAACAAGGTTGCTTCTGCAAAACTGATTGAAAAATATCAGAAGCGATTCAACAACTCACGAAAAAGCTGGGGCCAGGCTTTTGTAGAAGCTGCCGGAAATGTTTCTACCGACCGTGTAGACCCAGCTGCAATTGCCTTTGAGGAAGACACAAACACTGCCAAAGTTTCTCTTTCTAAGGATATGGTTTCTTTCGGCTACTATACTTCATGTATAGAAGTATGGGATGAAAACTATGATGTCGCTATGGAAAAAGCAACATACATAGCAGGTCTTATAAACTCGGCTGGATTCGGAGCCAAAATTGAGATTTCAAACTCGTTCCAGGCATGGCTTGGTATGCTTCCTGGAAACAATTATGCTGATGTTCACAAAACTCTTTTATCAAGCATAAACTGTGCGAACATTATTCCTCTGTCTTCGCTTTGGAGTGGAGACTTTAAGAACAGGTGGACTAGCGAGCATATTGGCTGCGGAGCGCCTCTTTTGACCGCTACAAGCCACCGCTCTCCGTTCTTCTTAAACCTTAATGTAGGCGATCTATTTCATTCATTTATTTTCGGCCCTTCTGGAGCTGGTAAATCTACGTTCCTCTGTCTTCTGGAAAGCCAGTGGCTTAAATACAAGGATGCACAGGTAATTGTTCTTGATAAGGATAAGACTGCCCGTGGAGTCTGTATTGCGAGTGGTGGAAGTTATGTTGAGCCAGGTGCAGATGATTTTGCGTTTCAGCCTTTAAAAGACCTTGAATCTGAGCTTGATATTACCTGGGCAAGTGAGTTTATTGAGCTTTTACTGAACGAACAGAATGTGATTGTAGACGCTCGAAAAAAAGATGCGATTCGTGATGCCCTTATGCAGCTTCGTGACACGAAAGCTCCAGAAAGGCGGGATATTACATCTTTCCAGCAGTATGTTCAGGATGATGATATAAAGGTCGGAATAGAGCCTTATACGCTTGACGGTCAGTATGGTTCAATTTTTGATGCACACGACACAAAGCTTGACCTTGCAAGATTCATCATGATAGAGATGGGAACTCTTATGAAGCTCGGTGAAGCGTGTGTTACTCCGGCACTTGCCTTTATCTTTAAGTTCATTGAAAAACGTTTTGCAAAAGAAAATGACGATAAAGGGCATCCAACACTTCTTGTAATGGATGAAGCCTGGGTATTCTTGAACAATGAATATTTTTCAACGAAGATTGATGAATGGCTTAGAACCTTGCGTAAGAAACATGTTGCCGTAGTTTTTGCGACACAGGATGTTCCTTCTGTTGCAAAGTCATCTATATCTTCAACAATTCTTTCTCAATGTCAGACAAAGTTTTATCTTGCAGACCCTAATGCTGCAAGTGATATGATTTCTTCTTACTACGCTTCTTTCGGTCTTGAAGAAGATGAAATTGCAGCTCTTTCAAGGGCAAGAATGAAGCAGGATTATTTTTACAAGTCTCCTAACGGCTCAAGAATGTTTCAGCTTGAGCTTGATAAATTCCAGCTTGCCTTGTTGTGTCCGCCAAAAAGCATTATGGACGAGCTTGAAAGAAGATACGGCCGCAACAGCGGAAAAGAGCTTGCAGAAGAAATTCTTGAAGCCCAGGGATTCAGAACTGATTTTTATATGAAGAACTATAAGTAGGGGAAGGGAAATGGATTTAAAAGAATACAAAAAACCTTCTCATGTTTATGCAAAATCATTTGAACTGAATGGTAAAAATAAAGCGGTTCAATCCATTGTTGTTGCTATTGAAGATGAAAACGTTTCTATTTCAACTCATCAAAGAGATATAAATAATGTTGTCAATAAAATGAAAAATGCCCGTCAACTGATTTATATATCAGATGAAATCGGGCAAGTGATTGAGCGCATAACGGTCAATCCGACCAGAGTGAACATAGTTCCTCCAACTCTTAATATATCACAATCACAAGAAAAATCAATAGAACTATTAAAAAAGGAAAATGAAAGATTGCGCCAAGAAAATTTATGTCTCGGAAAACAACTTCAGAAAATTACATTTCAACAGTTTCAAGAAAAGTCAAGTAATGAAAAAGGTAAGAGCCAGTCTAATAATAAAGATATTGATTTTCACCGTGGTAAATAAAAAAAACACCTGGCGGAGGAGGAGCCAGGCGAATTAATAGAGGTGTATCTCTAAAAAAATAAAAGTAAGTGTAATTATAACTACAAGTTGAAAATATTGCAAGAGTAATGTAATATACTTGTATAAAAGATTGTAATAATTAAATCATAATTTATTGGAGGAGCTATTATGAAAAAAATAAGAGCTTTGATTCTTGCACTTATTATAGGTGCCGGAGGTTCATCGCTTTTTGCACAGGGCTATCCTGTTTTGGATGTTGCAAATCTTATGCAATCTATAGAGTCTGTTTATCAGTATTACCAGCAGATTCAGAACACTATTGAGCAGGTCCAGAATACTTACAAGCAGATTGAACAGGCGGCTCAGCAGATGGCCTCAATGAACTGGGATGACCTTAAAGACTTGGGAAAAAACTTTAACGGTATGTCGGAAAATCCTTTTGAGGTAATAACCGGAGTGCGAAACTCGGCCCAGGATATTACAAAGGCCGTAAACAAAAACATGAACAAAGTTAATGCCTTGCAGGATTCTTTGACTAAAGAGTCCATTCAATTTGGTGACATGAAGTTTTCAGTTGCTGACCTTTGCGGAGCCGGAGACCCAGGGAAAAACCTTGCAGGATTTGCCCAGAACGCCTGGGATGTTACCGTGAGTGCAGGAGAAGATGCTGTATCAGGTTATGTAGGAAAACTTTCCTATAAGCAGAAAAGGGCAATAGCAAGAAAATACGGAATGTCTCCTAACAATTATGCAACGCTTGAGCTTGCAAATTATCAGCTTTCGGAAGCGGTAAAAGACCAGAACCTTTGGGCTACTATGGAAGGACAGAAACAGCTTTTGGAAGAATGTGAAAATGATGCAAATGCCATTGCAACTTTAGCTAAAGAACTGCCGGACGGCTCTGTATTTGCCGCAACCCAGCTGGTTTCTTCAAGCCTTGCTCAGACAGGAAGAATGATGGGAAAAATGCAGAATACTATCGTAAAGGGCTTTGGTGCTTTTACTCAGTGGATTTCCAGCAAGAAAGCAGAAGAGGCTATTAAGCAGCAAGCAGAGTATGAGAAAAAAATTAATACATCTGAAGCAGTTGTGTCTCCAGGTTTTGCTGATGAAGAATAAGGGGTTTGTTAAATGCTTACATCTATATTAATTAGTGTTGGTATATCTCTAGTTATATCACTAATTGGTGCTGCGGCTAAAACAGCTGCCGTTGGATCTGCAGCAGGTATTATTAATAATCTTTTTTCCATAGCAAACTTGAATTCTTGGGGAGGTTTTGACGCTCCTTCTAATGCTATGCTTCTACAGGCAATTGCTATGCTTGTAAACTTTATGTTTTATGCACAAAAACTTGTAATGGCAGGTGCTTTTTTTATGATTATATTCAACGCCTTTAAATTATGGGGCGGAACTATGGAATTAAAAAAAGCCTTTGTAGATATGGTTTATAAAACAATGGTTGTACTTGTTATAATGGCAATTTATCCGACAGTAACTCTTAAAATACTAAATTTGTCTACACAACTGGGAGTAGAAGCTTCCGGTGGATATGAAGCTGTTATGACATCTTTTAGCAAGATGGCCGAAAATACAAAAGAAATTTGGGAATCTGGTTCCAAAGAATTTGTTGAAATATTAAAAACTGGTGCAAAAGATGAAAATGGGAAAACAATAATTTCTGAAGATTTATTAAAAACTTTTGAAGATATTGGAATGACTACAGATGAAGCAAAACAATGGGCTACAAAACACAATCTTGAATTTGGAGATTCTGGAGCAAGTGGCATTTGGTTTTGGAAAAATGACCAGGCAAAAAGAGAAAGTAATGCAAAAAAAGCTCTGAATGATAAACAGAAAAAGAAAAAGATGAAACAGAGTCTTGCAATAATTAGGGCGATGTCTCAATTATTGACTGGTACGCCTGATACCTACCTTGTAGATGAAGGAGGAGAAGAGTATATTTCAGCTATTGACTTAATGAACATGGGAAATGAACAGCTGAATAAGATTTTCTATAATCCTTTCATTGAAGGAACAAAAAGACTTTCGACAAGCGCAATGATAAAAACTGCAATTGTAATTGCAACAATAGCTTCTGAAGGTTCACTTGCATCAATCAATGATAATTTTGATGAGGAAAATAATCCATCAATGAAAGATGTTTCTGAAAGTGATACAACAACATTTATTGGCTGGCTAGCAGGTTTATTCAAATCTTTCGTTTACAAGATGTCGATGGTTCTTGCAATGATTTTCATAATGCTAGAATATGTAATTTGTGTTATTGAATACTTAATTGTAGCTGCGGTTTCCTGTATTTTAATTCCTTTGTTCTTTATTGATGCAACAAAACAGTTTGCAACAAATATATTAAAAATGTTTTTGGCATATTTTACAAAAATACTTGTGACTACAATGATGTGCTTCTTCACGGTTTCTATGTATATTGAACTAGGTGCAGAATTCTGTAAAAAAACTGACTTATCATCAATTTCTACAGTAATTGTTTATGTTTTTACAATCGCATTGGGTATATTTTTATGTAAAAATTCTGGACGAATTGCAAGTGCTGTAATTTCAGGAAACCCTTCTCTTGGAATGGGCGACCTTGCACGAGAAATAAGAGGAGGACTACACTCTATGCACCATGCAGGACAAATGTTAGATAGAGGTTTTGACAAAGCAGCAAAAACAGCTCAAACTATTGGAAAAAGAGGTGCAGAAATTAATGCAAACCGTGAGGCAGCTGATTTCAGTGCAGGTAAAGCTGCAAGAGCTGCCCGTAATGATATTATACAGAAGGGTAAGAGTGGTGAGTTTGCCTCTGTAAATCCGACTGACCTTAACAGTAACGATCTTGCTGTAAGACAGGCAGCAAGAGACGGTCTTGCAAAACAGGCTAATGAAGCTGGAAAAAGAGCTTATGGTAGTGCTATGAAGGCAAGCATGGGTGAATTTGCCAAGGACAAGATGTTCGGAGCTTTGACTGGCGGTATGGTTCGTAATGGCGGACAAGGTAATTCTTCTTTCGGAAGACTTATTATCGGTCAGGAATTTCAAGATAAAGATGGTAAATGGAAAAAAGCTTCTTTTCAGGATGTTCAGGAAAGAAATGAAGAGCTTAGAAAACTTGCAGGTAACAAAACTGTAAGCCAATATCTAAAAGAAAAGGAAGAAGAAGGTAAACGTAATATTCGTGAAAAAGACAAAGACTGGCCAGAAGTAGGTTTGTAAATAATAAAGGGCTGCATTTGAAGTGCAGCCCTTTTTAGTTATCTTGAATAACCGTAGTCTGGTTCCTTTGATTTTGGTCGTTTCATTAAGATTTTACCATCACCATTTTCGTTTGATAAAGTACCTGTAACTTCCCAACCTTCTTTACCGAGATTATTTAATTGATTGTCAAAAGACCAATCTCCATTTTTTCCAAGCTCTTGAATGTGACGGGATGAAACAGTTTTATATTCCCACTGAGTCAATTCTTCGCTCATCTTTTTTCCTCCGGTTTTTAGTTTTTGCTCCAGTTCTGCGTTTTTGGCTCGTTCGGCATTAAGGGCTTGTTGAAGCTCGCTGTTTTTCCTGATAATTTCAGATTGCCCAAGTTCCTGAAGGGATTTTTGCTTTAGCTCTTCAAGTTCTTTTTTCAAGGCCTTGTTCTCGTTATCAAGCAGCTTGATTTCTGCAGAATGATTGTTCAAATCCAATGTTTTTTGCATCTGTATCTTTTCCCAGATATTGTGCATTACGCCAAAAAAATCATAGCCTGCTTTTTCGGCAAGCTTTTCAATCTTTTTGTCATATAAAAACATCATGGCAAAGTCTGCATCTGAGTCAGTGTTAAGCTCATAATCTGTCCGACACTTTTCAAGCCAGCGTTTTAACACTGAAATAAAAGCATCGTCATCTCTTGAAGCCTTGCTCTGAATCAGACTGAACAATTCTTGGTCTGCATAGCCTTTAAGCCTTTTTGCCATAGTATTTTAGTTTATCCTTCTTAATATAAATTTATAGCAGCAAATTCCTGTTGTCAAGTGCTTGACGGGGTATTATAGTAAATAAAATATATTTTTTTTGTTTATTATATTTGACATTTTAAGCATTTTTGTTTTATTATATAGACATTATGAGTAAGAGAGTAACGGTTATTATGCCACAGGTACAAAAAATTCTTTCTCAAATGGGCGATCAGATAAAACTTGCAAGGCTCAGACGAAAACTGTCTGCAGAAGTTGTATCAGAAAGAGCCGGAATAAGCCGTGCAACTTTATGGCAGATAGAAAACGGTTCTTCATCTGTTTCCATCGGAAGTTACGCATCTGTATTGACAGCCCTGGCCCTGCAGAATGACCTGCTACTCATTGCAAAAGATGATGTTCTTGGAAGAACATATCAGGATTTAAATCTGAAAGTAAGAAAAAGAACTTCAAAAACTTTTGTAAAAAAAACTTCTGAAGAAAACAAGTCCTTTAATATTATGGAGTATCTTCAGGAATATAAAAATGATGAAGAGTAAGAATGTTTGAAACCGAAAGAAAGATAATCGTGGAAGCTGCATGGATAAAAGATTCTCCTGTAATCGGAACTCTGTTCTGCAATATTGCAAGGGGGAATCAGATTTATTCCTTTGAATTTTCAGAACAGTGGCTTGAAAAATATTCTGAAATTGTTCTTGACCCTGATTTATTGCCTTACAGAGGAAGGCAATATTTGTCAAACTCCAAACCTATATTCGGTATTTTTGCAGACTGTTCTCCTGACCGCTGGGGAAGAAAACTCATGCAGAGAAGGGAAGCAATCTATGCAAGAGAGCAAAACAGAAGCATAAAGACTTTATATGAAATAGACTTTCTACTTGGCGTTCATGATGAGTCAAGAAATGGGGCAATAAGATTTAAGGATGACATTACAAAAAAATATTATTCTGATGAATCTTATCTTTCAACACCACCTTTTACTTCCCTTAGAGAACTACAGCAGCTTTCCCTTGATTTTGAAAATAACAAAGACCCTTATTCAAGAAAATGGATAGAACAGCTTGTATCTCCAGGCTCTTCGCTTGGAGGGGCAAGACCAAAAGCTACAGTAAAAGATACTGATGGTTCTTTATGGCTTGCAAAATTCAGTGCAAAAAATGATGAAATTCATGAATGTGCATGGGAAAAAGTTATTAATGACTTAGCGGTTTTAAGTGGCCTGAATGTTACTGAAACTAAGTTTATGAAATTTGACGATAAGAAAGGATGTTTTCTTTCAAGACGTTTTGACAGGGAAAAAGAAAAACGTATTCATTATTCTTCCGCAATGACACAACTTGGAAAAGTTGATGGCGAAACTGCAAGTTATCTTGATATTGCTCAGTTCATAAAGCAGAACAGTATGTTCCCTGATCGAGATTTAAAAGAATTATGGTCCAGGATAGCATTTAACATTGCTGTTTCCAATACAGATGACCATTTAAGAAATCACGGATTTTTATTGAAAAATAACAGGTGGGAACTGTCTCCGGTTTTTGATATTACACCGAACCAATATAGAAATGAAATGTCTCTCAATATTACAGAAGATGATAATTCAAAATCATTGGATTTGTTAATGAAAACAGCAAAATACTATAATTTAAGTCTTGAAGAATCGAAAAAAATTGCAATAAATATTTTTAAGACAGTTCAGAATAACTGGACTTCATTAGCCAGAAAATATGAAATCCCTGCGAGTGAAATAGAACTTATGAATGTCTGCTTTAACGACAGAAAAATCATTCCTCAAAAAACAAAAACTGCTGAAATTAAGGGAAAAAACATTTTTCCTTCGTTAGAACAGAAACATCCTGGTAGAGCTGATTAAAATTTTTAATCAGAAATAGAAACTCCTGTTTTTGTCCTATTCTTTTTATAAGTTAGATTTACATCACCCATAACTTTTTGAACCATTTCAATTTCATCTTTTGGTTTTAAGATTTTTAAATAATTGTCTAAAACTCTCTTATGCCTATTATCTTTTGAAGTCATTTGTGTAAGTGCATAAGATATTTTATCCAGTTCTTTTTCATGTTCTTCATCAGATGAAATCAGTCTTAAAAACTCTTTTACTATTTCATTCTTTCTGTATACAATGTTTCTTGACTGCTCAATTCTTGAGGAAAGGGTAGAAGCAAGTATTCTTCTTCTCTCGTCAGAAATCTTTTTATTTTCTGAAAGAAGTTTAGTGAAATATTCAGGAATATCATTAAGAGAATCAAAGTCAAGATTCTGTAATGCTATGATTGTTGAAAAGCGTTCCAGCTGTTTATATTGTCTTGTAAAAAATGGCTTTGCTTCTATATTTTTAGAATCCGTGAACTGCGGATATTTTAATTCTTCTGTTGAAACTTTATTGAACATAGAAGTTCCCGTGTCAAATATCGGGGAAAGCCCCAGCCATTCAAGAGTATTTGAATTGCGAAGAAAGCAGAAGTTACTGTAGTGCCTGTCTGTGTTTGCCATGATAAAATCAAGAAGAATCATTTTAGCGATGTCATTCTTTAATTTTTCTTCACTGCCTATTTTTAATGTCCTGCAGCAGCTTAATAAATGCTCAAAATCTGTCTGTTTTTTTTCCTGTTTTTGTGTATTGATGACATTCCATGCGCTTACAAGCTCAGTATTCTCATCAGTCAGATTACCGCATGAGCAGAAATAATCATTTCCGATTTTCACGATGTCGTAATCAATGTGAGGTATTTTTAATTTCCGGCATATTTCTGAAGCAAGGACTTCATTGAACGGTTCCTGTTCATAAGGGCCGCTGCCTCCTTTTATCAAAAGTCTTTTACCGTTTTCAATAATCCATTTTTTTAATAGCCAGCCGTCAGATGTGTTGTCAGGTGAGATAAAATTGATTTTCACATTCTTATTTTTACCGAAAAAAAGATTTCCAACATCTGGAGAAAAATCATTTGTATAAAAATTTACGTCTTTCCATTTCAAATGGCTGTTTTCAGGCTTTATCCAATACTGGTCTGAGAGGCTTAATCCCATAGATTTAATTATGAGTGAATTTAATGAAAGCCCTGCTATCTCAGAAAGAAACTTATCAAGGTTTTGCCTGGAAGAGGGTATGCAGCGGCCTTTCCACCATTCCCTGAATGCCGAAACTTTATTAACAGTTTTCTGTGATTTAAGAAATAATGGAACATGCTCATCATTATAAATTTCATTTATTGCATAAACTTCATCATTCAGAATTTCAAGATTGAGGACATTTATATCTTTGTGACAGAGAATGTAATTCATTTAATTCACTCCTATTTTATGAGTCAAAATGTAGTCATCAAGATATGAAACTGGATCAAACATATTTTTGCTTATTGAGTCAATTTCATTAGAAACAGATGTTTCCGAAAACAAAGGCAAAGACATTTTAAAAGGCAAGCCCTGTTCAATAACAACACGATTAAGAAAAAGCCTGACTGCTGAAGATAAATCCAGCCCCAGGTTGTTGAGAATTTCAGTTGCCTCTGTCTTCAATTTTTCGTCAATTCTAACCTGTACCTGATTTTTACTCATAACTCATCCTTGTAACTCGTTTGAATTACATTATAAATTTGAAATGCCATAAAATCAAGGTTAGTAAAGCTAAAATTTAAATTCTCTTGTTTATAATTTTTCTTGACAATATAAATAGATTATATTACACTTAAACCGACACGAAACCCCTCCTCGTGTATTTTTTTAGATTTTACTCATTGATATGAGTCTTATTATTTTTCTTGACCACACACCTTGAAAAATAAAAAAAAAGATTCAACGGACTTACTGTGTCCTGGTATTGGGTATTTGGAGAAATACATGGGATTACTTACTTTTTTTTCTGATGGAGATGCCTCACCAACTCCGTTCAATCAATTTAATAAGAAAAAGAAACAAGCCAAAAAAGTAAACGATGACGGAAGCTACAATATTGATATGGTAGCTGCTGCTGATACGATACAAGGGCTTTCTCAGAAGAATGCCCGAATGTGGCAGATTATAGCTTTGGTTTCTTTATCTTCTTTTATCATCTCTTTGTTCATCTGCTTTTATGCCGTCCGGCTTCCGAAAACTATCCCTGTTATCGTTACCGTTGATACAGACGGAAACGCAACTTATGTCGGAAAAGTAGACAAGTCTTCCTGGGGAAAGACAAGCATTCCTGAAATCCACAAAACATCACAGATTAAAAAACTTGTATCAAATATGTTTACCTGGGTAATCGACTACAATGCACAAAACCAGTATTTGCAGGAAGCTCAGAATATCTGCCAGGGCGCTGCCTTAAATCAGCTTGATACATTTATCCGTGCAAACAATCCTTTTGACTGGCTTGGTGTTAAGACTCAGACAGTAAGCTGTGAAGAGCCACTTAAACAGACAAACACTACTTATGTAATTTACTTTAACGTAAACACATACCAGAACGGTCATCTTACTCAGACAAGAAGGTTCTCGCTTCTTGCTACTATCGGATATTTTGAAGTTACAGAAAAAACTAAGGATTTGAATCCTTTGGGAGTATACATCACTTCTTTTGACCTTAAAGAAGTAATAAAAAATTAAAAAGAGGAGTATAAACGATGAAAAAAATAATTGTCGGAATTTTATTCATATCAGTTCTTTTTACAGCCTGTCAAAGTGTTGATTTTGAAAAAACAATGAGTACTGATATTGGAAAAGAAGGTTCAGAATTCAAAAATCGTGAAGCTGAAGAAAAAAACAATTATGACAAGGTTCAGGAATATCTTATCCAGGAAAGATTGAAGGAAATTGATATTCCAAAAACTGTTGTATATATTGAAAAACCTGTTTACTATCCGGCTACTGTTGCGTCAGACAGACCGACAAAAACTGGAAAAGAGGCCGCAAAAGAAAGCACAGCTCAATCCATTCAAGTGCCTAGTCAGTGGACTGGCGGTACTATGTATTATGACTTTGACAGTGATTTTACTTATGAAATTTACTGCCAGCCATACCGTGTCACAGACCTTCTGCTAGAGCCAGGTGAACAGGTTATTGAAATGCCGTTTTTGTCTGAGGAAAAAGTATGGGAAATCGGAGCAGGTGTGAGCCGTCAGAACGGTGTTGATACCCAGCACTTTTTCTTAAAGCCAGCTTATTCAGGTCTTACAACTTCTTTCATCATCATTACAGATAAAAGAGTCTATCACATGCTTTTGAAATCTTATAAAGACGTTTATATGACTCAGGTAAAATGGAAATATCCAAACACTATGCCATTTACAATCAAGACAGACGCTATGGAAAAAGTAAACAAAATGTCTAAGGAAACTACTGCCGTAGATCCGGCTTTCCTTTCTTTTGATTACAAGATGAGCTACTCTGTTTTCAAGAAACCTTACTGGCTTCCAACCCGTGTTTATGATGACGGAAAGCACACTTACATTGTAATGAATGAAACTGTCCTTCACATGACATCCCCTGTCGTATTCAACAACAAGAATGAGAGAATCAACTATTCAGTAAACAAAAACCTTATCGTCTTGAATGAGCTTATTGAAAAAGTAACATTAAGGGTAGGTAAGGAAAAAGTTACCATTAAAAAGAAAAATTACAAGGAACCTAAGCCTATAAAAGTTGAAGAAGTAGAAGATAAAATTAAGCTTGATGAAGACCCGGTTCTTCCTCCGGCAAATCCTAAAAAAGGATTCAGCTCAAGTTTGAACTCAAAGGTCTCAAAAGAAACAACGCTTCACTCATCTGACATCATTGTAGAATACAAAGAAAACAAAGATTCAGAATCTAAAGAAAATAGTGCAGGAGGAGAATAATGGGATTTTTTGACCGACACTACGAAAGCTATGACGAATGGTGCGAAACTCCGAGAGGAAAAGCTTTTAATGAAAAAATGAGACTTGCAGCTGAAGAAAATGCAAGGAAAAAAGAGGAATGGGAGCGTAACACTCTGCCAGAAAAAAAAGAGCAGGTAAAACTTTTTAAGATTATCATCGTGCCTCTTTTTCTAAGCTTTGCAGTCTCAGACTGGTGGGGCATGAAGCACTTTAAGTTTCCTTATGTTTTTGGTATTCAGCTTTTGATTGCCTTAATTGGCTTTATTTTGTTCAAGAAAAATCCCTTTAAAGTAAAATATCCGAACTGCTTTTTCATGGCTCCTGTGGCTCTTTTTATGTCTTTCATGTTTTCTTTCTATCTTTGTATTTCTGAATTCGGCTTAAAACAGGCGGTCTTGATTAAGCCGCCTGTGGAAGTTATAGAAACATCTGGAGATGCTTCTGAAAAATTTTCGGAAACTCCAGACCTTGCTTACTTGGAGAGCAGTGAAATAGACATTTCTGAACTCGATTTTTATAGCCGTGAATATTCACAATGGCTTATAGAAAATAACCACGAAACATCTGAAGAACTTGTTTCAGATTACAAAAAATTAAAGGATGAAAATGGACGATAAATTTAATAACGATGAAGATTTTCCTTCTGAATTTGAGCCTGAAAAAGATTCTTCTGCTTCTGAATACAATCCGTACAGCGGATTTTTAGACGATGATTCTGCAGGTTCTCAAGCTGAAGTAGAAGAAGAAACTTCAGAAAACACTGAAATTAAAAAAAAAGAAGTTCCCCATGAAGAAAAAGTAACTACTGAAGAAGACATTGAGCTTCCAGACTTTATGAATGAAGCTGCAAATGCAAATGAGACTCATAAAGAAGAAAAATACGCTGGGGAAAAGTTTTCTTCTGAAGAACAGAAAGACGACTTTGACCCGAAAGATTTCTCTGAAAACAAGGAAGAGGAATCTGCTTCTGAAAATAAAGAAAATTCTTCTGAAACTGCTTCCAGTGCATCGACTTCAAAAGAAGAAAATACTGAAATTGAAACTGGCGGAAAAACTGAAGACAAGGCAAAAGACTTAAAATTTGAGTCAAAGATTTCTGCAGGTGAAGCAGACCATGCTCCAAAGTCTAAACCTAAAGTTCTCAACAAAAAGTTTTTACTTTCTTCTATAATTATAACTCTGGGTCTCACTCTTGTTGTTACTTTTCTGATGCCTTCTAAAAAAAAGAATTCTAAGAAAAACGAGAAGCCTGTTGCTGAGCGTCATACTTCTACAGATTACGCATCTTTAGCATCAAGACCTCCTGAAGAGTCCCAGGAACATTATCAGGATGTAAGTGCTGCTCCAGAAGCTAAAAATAAAAAGAACGATGAAATCCCTCCTTTAATTCCTCCAAAAGATGAAAAGCTTCCTTACAATGCTAATACTGTGAATTACAATACGGGAAAAGGAGGTGGCGCTGGAGGTTCTACACTTGAAATTCCTGACACAAGAAATGACAGCCTTCAGGGAAAAAGTATTTCTGGAATTAAAGGTCTTACTTCAACCCAGCAAAGTTATTCAACAGATTACCAGCAGACAATCGCAAAAAATACTACTTCTTCTGGAAACTCTGGTGGCTACAGCCTTCCTTCAAAAGAAGAGTATATGAACAACGTTCTCGGAGCTTACAGCCAGGCATACGGAAACGCAACAAGTCAGAACAATGCCTACAGAGTTCAGAACGACCAGGACGGAAAGAACAGCTTCTTCAATAACGGACGGCAGGGAAGCAATGTAGGACAGGGTGAATGGCTCAACCTCAATACACTTTGGCAGGGAACAATCTTTGAAGCAGTTCTCACTTCAGAGCTTAACACGGATTTGCCTGGCGAAATTACGGCCCGTATTGCAAAGAACATTTATTCATCCCAGGACGGACGCTATCTTCTTATTCCTCAGAACTCTGTGGTTTACGGAACCTATAATTCAAGCATCTCTTATTCACAGAACCGTGTGCAGGTTGCCTGGCATACTCTGATCCGTCCAGACGGTTATCAGATTCAGCTTGGAAATATGAATGCAACAGATGCAAAAGGCGCTTCAGGTCTTAAAGGCTGGGTAAACGACCATCCGTTTGCTTATCTTAAAGCTATCGGTTTAATGAGCGTTTTCTCTATCGTAAATACAGAGTTTTCTAAGCAGCTGAATGGAACGCAAAATGAGTATGTACAGAACCTTCTTGCAAACTCTCAGAACGTAACTATGGAACTTGGCGACAAGCTGATTGACCGTGCTATGAATGTGCAGCCGACAATCAAGATTAAGTCTGGAACGAAAATCAACATAGTTGTAAACCAGAACTTAAACCTTCCGCCATGTGAAGATATTCCGGTAACTCAAGCATACCATAAACAAAGATAATGCAGGACTGGAATTATAACAAAGAATGGAAGCTTGATGATTGTACTCAGGCTTTTATAAATGCAAGACGTAATAACAGGAGGAAAAAGTTTATGAAGTTTTGTGAAAAATTAAAGAAAAGTTTTAAGAAAGAAAGTTATACAGATGAATCTGTATATAAGTTCAATTTAAGCATTCTTATAGCAAGCGTAGTGTTGTGCTGCTTTGGATGCGTTCTCTTTTTTTTACATTGATAGTGTAAAAAAAACTATAAGTAGGCAGGTAGTAATATGAAAAATTATTTCAAATGTTTTTTTGCAGGTTTTACTGCATTAATTATTCTCACTTCTTGTTCGTTTTTTTCAGAGAGTATTGAACCAACTTCTGAAAATTATGATTCCAAAATTTCAGCCGTTAGGTTCAGCTCTACGGTTCTTAGCGTGACTGTAAAGGAAAGCGAGTATTTAAAGGTAAATCTTACTCCTTCAGCTGACCAGGGAAAATGTAATGTCCGCTGGGAATTTGACAGTGAATATATTAGTGCCAAAACAGATAATTTTGGCGCAATTATAACTGGGAAAAAATCCGGTACGACTTACATAAAAGCATCCTGTAACGGAATCGTTGCTACCTGTCTTATTTCTGTAATTTCAAACGGTTCAGAAGATACAGATAACCCTTACATTTATTCAAACTATTCTGTAGTACAGCTTCAGCCAGGCAATACTACAACCGTAATCACTTCTTTATATGGCGGAAGCATTTCTGATATGGAAGATTTTACATGGGAAATAAAAGACCCTTCTATTGCTTCCATTGCTTCTTCAAGAAACAACTGTGTTATTACTGCCATAAAGCCTGGCTCAACTCAGCTTGTCTGTCATCACCCGAACGCTGAGTATGATTACACTTTTGTAATTTATGTCTATACAGATAAACTTACAGAAACTTATATCACAACCGACTATAACGTTTTGACTGTAAATAAAAACGACACTACATCAAAAATGCTTACTGTAGACCTTGTAAATCCAATTAACGCTGCCTACAAAAACGGATTTACATGGAATTATGCCGATGAGCAGTCTAAAAGCATTATTTCAATGAGTGCCAACTTAAACAATGCAGAAATTGTTCCGATTAAAAACGGAATTGCAAATATTGTCGTAAGCCATGAAAATTCACAGTATGACCTTAATATAATTGTCCGTGTTTCAACTATTGTAAAAAACCCTTATATTGAAGTCTCTTCTTCTACTGTAGTAGTGCAGGGAAGCGATGCTCCTTATTCTGTTTTTGCAAGCCTTGCAAATTATGACGGTTATGCAGACCCGGAAGGTTTTGTCTGGGAAGTTCCTGAAAGCGCTCTTTCTCTTGCAGAATGTTCACACACAGGTAATACACTTCAAATCAAAGGAAAGAAAAACGGAATATTCAAGGTAAAGGTAAGCCATGAGCTTTCAGAATACTCAAGAAATATCCTTGTAATTTTACAGAACCAGATAGGCTCTGCAATTGATTCTTCAATGTACATTACTACCGACCAGAACTTTATTCAGACTCAGGTAGGCAGAAGTCCTACTACAGTAAATGTTCGTCTTATTGGCGGAATTGATGGTGAAGATAATATTGGAGATGATACTACAAACTTCAGCTGGTATATCAAAGGCGGAAGAAACAACGGTATCGTAGAAGTTCAGCAGGTTACAGGCATCGTAAAAGACGTAAAAGACTTGAACTCAAGAAGTGCCGTAACAAGCGGAGAGTCATGTCTGGCCCAGCTTGTAATAAATCCGCTTTCAAAAGGCGAGCTTACAATCGTAGTAACTCATCCTAGATGTCTTTATGACACTGAAATCCAGGTAAAGGTTTATTCTGAATCGGCTTTGGTAAATCCTAAAACCATTACTACAGATGAAAGCTTGATCCGCCTTTTAAATGGCGCGTCAAAAGAAGTTACTGCAACTTTGAGAAACCAGGCAGAAGGTGAGGAAAACAACATTGAATGGTCTACTGCAGATTCTTCAAAAGTTTTTGTGACTCCTTCTAAAGGTCAGACGATACAAATAAAAGCCTGTGGTACAGGTTCAAGTCAGACTTATGTAACGGCCCATCTTGACGGTGCTGTTTCTGATAAAAAGATTTTGGTTCTTGCGGCTGATACTGAAAAAGAACTTGCCGACATGAAAGGTATTTTTGCTGATTCTACTTATTTAAGAATCGCTGCAGGAGAAACAAAAACAATTTCGGTAGAACAGTTCGGGCTTTCTTCTTCAGACCGTGTTTCCTGGAGCGTAGATAAATCTTCTTTGTGTACCGTAAACGGTGATTCTTCTTCTCCTTATTGTACCTCTGCAACAGTGCAGGGATTAGCTGAAGGAAAAGCTTTCATTACAGCCTCTGTTGGAGGTTCTGCTCCTGTTGCTTTTGAAGTTACAGTTTTGAAAGCTGGTGAAAGTTCAGATATATTTGATGAAAACGCTGGCTACCTTACTACAAACCAGAACGCTGTAGTTCTTGAAAATGAAGGAGACTCTCAGGAGCTTTCTGTTTCAGGCGTAAACATTTCTGCAAAAGACATGCTTTTGTATACAAACTGGACTATGACAGATTTAAATGCCGTGGCCGAAGAAAGCGTGTTCGACCTTTACGGAAGCCCTGGAAGCAATGTAAGGCTTACTGCAAACAAGCCTGGAAAATCAACTATCAAAGTTTCAAACAAGTTCTCAGCAAACTCAATTAACATCAACGCAAAATGTGGTGAGCTTTATGAATGGAATGATGACTATATTGTATACATCACGACAGAAAGTGATGTAATAAATATCTTAAACGGTGAGTCTAAAACCATTGGATGCAGCCTTGTTAATACTACTTCAAAAGGTCAGTTTTATTGGAGTGTCAGTGAAGGGCAGGAAAATATTGAAATTCAAGGATTGACTTCTGGTACCTGTAACATCAAGGCTTTGAATCCTGGCCAGTCTATTATTACAGTTTCAAACTCTTTAGCTGGTGAAATCACAAAAGAAATCCTTGTAAATGTTGCAAACTCGGAAGAAGAGCTTAAAGGTTTTAAGTATCTTACTACAACTCAGAATGTCGTTACTGTAGGCGAGCAGTCTAATGTAACCGTTACGGTAGAAATTAAGAATGCTGATTCTAATATCCTTACAGGCTATTCATGGCGAAGTACAAATGAAAGCGTTGCTTCTGTCGTAGGCTCTGGTAACATTGCCGTAGTTTACGGAAAGGCAATCGGAACGGCTAAAATCATTGTTGAAAACTATGAGAACTGTTCTTATCCGCTTGAAATCATAGTAAACACTGTAGACCCGATTGCAGCATCACAAGACCCATATATTACATGCAATAACATCGTAACTTGTACTGTAGGCGGAGATGCCGCAACAATTGCCGCAGAGCTTGTAGGAGGAAGTTCTTCTGATACGACAGGCTTTACGTGGTCTATCGTTGATACATCAATTGCAACTCTTTATGCAAGTAACGATTCGGCTCAAATTAAGGCCGTTAAGGAAGGCGTTACTCAAGTTATTCTCTCCCACCCAAAAGCCTCTGTTTCTCGCTCAATTCTCGTAATATGTGAGCCAAAGATTACTACAAACTGCTACATTTCAGTTACGGAAAGCATTATAAAAATGAGTCCATCTGGAGACCCGAAAACAATCACCGCAACTCTCGTAAACGGTGATGCCGATGATGTTTATGACTTTAAATGGTGGGCTGATTCTTATGACAAAATAAACATGAATTACACTTCAAACCAGTGTATCATTGAGCCAATAAGTTCTGGAACAGTAACCGTTCATCTTTCTCACCCAAAAGCCGCAAACCAGAAAGATATTGTTCTATACATAAGTAACTACACTGATTTTGCCTTTGCACAGTCTCACATCGAGCTTACGACAGGCTCAGACTTCTTTATAAACATGGAGGTTCCGGCAACAGGTGTAGACTGTGACGTAAGTTACAGAAGCTCAAACGGCTCTCTTTGTACGGCATGGGGAAATAATTCAGTTTGTACTCTTCACCCTGGAAGCGTGGGAGAAGGTCTTACTTCTGAATCTTGTGTTATTTATGCAACCCTTCAGACAAAAGGAGGCGTAAAACAGGCTGAAGCTCAGCTTTTGGTTAGCGTTACTAAAAAGGATGAGACAAGACCTTATATCGGACTTTCTCCAGATTCAACTTCTACAATCATTACCCTTAATAAAGATGAGGTCAGAAACCTTTCTGCAGTTGTATACGGAAACACATCTGACACAAACTCTGCAGGACTTAGATGGACTATAAATAACGGCAATGGAAACTTTATTGAGTTTACTGGAAAAACTGTTGAGAATGACTCAACAACTTCCATCGGAAGAGACGTTCAGATCCGTGCTTTAAATTCTGGAAAAACAACAATTACAATTACTCATGCAGATGAAAACGGACTTCCGATAAATCCGATGACCGTTTATGTAATTGTTACAGGTGTCTCAGAGCCTTCGGTTACATTGAACTTCTCAAAGCTTCCGGTTTATATCGGGGAAGATACTCAGATAATTCAGGCTACCGTGTTGAATGATACTGGTGAAGAGCTTGAATGGAAGGTTGTAAATAACTCAGACCCTGAAACCGAGCAAGATTACTTTACATTTACAAGTAAAGGTAATAAGGCGACTATTTTTGCCAAAAAGCCAGGCAATGCTACTGTTTACTGTACTATCCCTTCAAATAAATCTACTGCAAAATGTGAGGTAGAAATAAGGGAAGCAGAAAAACTTAATTTCTTTGTTTATGATGATGAATCTAATTATGAATATAAAGACGGAAAGCTTATAGACCATCGTGAAAAATATTACCTTACGACATTCCAGTTATATCCGGGAGAAACAAAGCCTGTTCACTGGGAAACAGTTCCTGCAAGCGACAAGGTAACACAGTGGTACAAAGGTGATAGCTCTTTCTTTGACATGAACCAGACAGGTGCAGGTTATTTTACAGAGTGGACCAATCCTCAGACTAACGAAACTTACCGTTATCCTGAAGGGGTGGGAACCATTGCAATAACTGGAAAACCAACTGAAGGAACAGCAGTTTTAACAGCAACTTCAGCTTCAAGACAGTCTGATTCAATATCAGTTACAAACTCTTACAACTATCTCTTTACTCTTGATAAATCCATGATTTCTACGACACCAAAACAGGTGCATGATAATGAAGAGCTTCTCTATGTTAATTATGAACTTCGTCCGGCATGTTCTAAAATCATCGTAACAAATTACGATGCAAAAAAATCATGGGGAAAGAATCTTTCAATGAAAGAGGGAACTTATTCTTCTTACAACGCAGAAGAAGGTCAATGGGTAATTGATACTCACACAATTACTACAGAAACCAATTCAACTGGTATTGTAAGGGGAACTTTGAAATTTATTGCAAACGGAGAGGTAAACTGCCGTATCGGACTTAAAGCCGTAAATGAAAACCTGATTTCTACAGGAGTTACTTCCGTTACAAGTCAGGAGTTTGGAACTCAGTCGCTTGCAATAAAATCTTATTATCCAAAACATACCTTTACGGTAAGCATTAAAAAACAGGTTCCGTTCATAAACCATACAAGATACCCTGATACCGAAAAGTATGCAAAGTATTCAAGGTATGACGCTTCAACTAATACGATTTTCCTCGGTGACGGTGAGTATATTTCTGGTGATGTCTCGCTAAATACTTCATCTGAACCTTATTCAGAAGTAGATATTGTAAGTGTAAATTTTGAACAAGTAACAAGTTCTCAGATTGAAGACGGGCTTTCATTTAAGCAATACCAGAGGGTTGCAGGCTCTTCCCCAGGAACGTCCGTAAATACACATCCGTTCCAGCTTCATCATAATCATGAATACTCAATTTACTCTTATTTACCAGCAGGAAGCTCTACATGGGAACATATAACTAATGGAATGGCAAATATGTACAACCTGAAAATTGAAGGCGACAAGTACATCGAAGTTCGTAATGAAACCATCAAGGAAACAACTTATGTGGGAAAACTTGTAGTCACTTATGTTGATTATGCAGGGCAATCAAACAAGGCAACCTTCAATATTCCAGTTTACGTTCAGGTTCGTAACTGCCCTTGTGCAGATGACGGAAGTTACTACAAGGCATACAAACAATAATTGATTTTAAGGAGAAAACAAAATGAAAAGATTTTTTAACGGCATTTTTCTTCTGCTTCTTCTTTCTCTCACAGGCTGCAGCTTTATTGCGTCCTTCACGGAAGAGCCGGAAGAAAACATAACACTCTCTTTTGATAAAAACAAGACTTCCTTGAGCATGGGCGCAATGGAAGTAATTAACGTAAAGGCTTCTGAAAAACAGAATTCAGCAAGTATTTCATGGTCTTATGATGATTCTGTCATCTTTGCAAAGACAGACAACTATTCTGCAGTCATTACGGGATTAAAGCCAGGAAGCACAACCCTTACAGCCCGATGCGGCTCTAATTCTGCTTCCTGCATTATTACAGTCTCTGCAGACAGCTATGCGGTAACTGTAACTAATCCTTACGTCTATGCCTCATCTGATTTTGTGAGCGTAAAGCCAAATGAAACTGTAAAAATCAGTGCGGCTCTTTTTGGCGGAACTGTTGCAGACATAAACGGTTTTTCATGGAGCATTGATAAGACTTCCGTAGCATCTTTATCTACAGAAGGAAACTATTGCTGGATTACCGGAATGAATGACGGAATTGCAAAAGTAACCGTTAAGCATAATAAGGCTGCTTACGGATATTCTGTTTTAGTAAACTGCTCATCAGACGGAACAAACCAGTGCTATATTACGACAACTGAAAATATCATTACTATAAACCTCAGTGAGGATAACACTGCTTCTTTTGCAATTGACTTGATGAATCCTCTTGTCTCTGATTATGCAAGCGGATTTACTTATTCTGTCGTAGATTCTCTTGGAAACGAAATGTCTTCAAAGCCAGTGGTCGTTTCTGGAGCCGGAAGTTTGAATGTGAGCCTTACAGCCTACAGCGTAGGGGAGTGCTATGTCCGCTGTAAACATCCTTCTGCAATTTATGACCTTGATGTTTTAGTTCGTGTAATTGAAAACGCAGAGACTGCATACATTGAGCCCTCCCAGACTCTTGTTACAGTTTCTGATGATATTTATCAGAACATTTCATTAAGTCTTTTAAACTATGCTGGCCATGTAAATCCTGCTTCTTACAGCTGGAGCTTTTCAGAAAATGCTTCTGAATATATAGATTATTCCATTTACAATGGGGAAGATGATGATACAGGCGATAACATCAATATCAAGGGAAAGAAGACTGGAACTGTTAAGATTACGGTTTCTTATCCTGGAGTTCCTTCAAGAAATATCATCGTGCTTGTAAGAAACATTGACAGCGAGGCAAGCGATGCTACTTACTACATATCTACAAGCCAGAATTACATCAGGATGAAAGAAGGCGATTCACCTCAACAGATAAATATATCACTTAAAAACGCTTCTTCAGATGAAATTTCAAACCTCAAATGGACTATTACAAATGATGCTGTAGACGGCTCTCGTGAAAAGGTCATCAATTGGAAAAGCGGAAACGGAACCGCTGTTCACAAATTTGCTTCAAGAAGCGTAATTGCTAATAACTCATCAGCTTATGCCGTAATTGAGCCTCTTAAAGAAGGTATGGCTTATATTGATATTTCTCATCCGAAAGCGATGTATTCTACAAGAATTACTGTTGTAGTAACAAAAGAAAATACTGTCGTTGAGAAAAAATCAGTTTTAAACCTTACTTCAAGCCCAGTATTGAATATCAAAAACGGGGAATCTTCTGAGATTGATGTTTCTTTTTCTGGTGATGGAGAAATGTCTGAAATTGTATGGCAAAGCGAAGGAGCAGCAACCGTTTCCGGCAACGCTAATCATGCCGTGGTAACGGCACCTCAAAGCGGCTCAGGAGGGTCAAGAAGCATAATTACCGTAACTCATCCTTATGCCACATACCCTGTCAAATACACTGTTGTCTGCTATGACAATGAAAGTGATTTTGAGCAGTATGCGGTAAAAACAATTTACTCATACTCAACCAATGAAACTATAAATACAGACAGTCAGACGACTCTTCATCTTGAGACTTCAGGATTTACTTCAGTTCCTCAGATTACATGGAATATAACGCAAGGAAGCTCTTGTGTGTCTTTATCAACGGAAAACCAGAATAAAGATGCCGTTGTGAACGGATTAAAGCCTGGAAAGGCTGTCATTAAGGCTTCTGTCTCTGGCTGTGATGACGTTACTTTTGTAGTAACTGTTGTCGCAGCAGGAGTTTTGAACCAGGATGCCGACTGCTATCTTTCTACTTCCTCAAACGTTCTTTACTTTGAGGACATCAATAAGTCGAAGTCTCTTTCTGTAGACTTATTCAATATTTCTTCAACAGAATATTCAAAGCTAAATTGGACTCTTTCAAACAGTAATTATGAAATTACTTACAACGGAAACCAGGCGACCGTTACTTCCATGACAAGTGAAGGTTCTGCAGTGCTTACAATAAGTCATCCGCTTTCACAGAATATTCTTACAGTCAACTTGAGAACCGGAAACCAGTTTGAATATAAAAACGAGGATTTCTGTTATATAACCACAAATCAGGATGTGTTCGAGCTTTATTCAGGTCAGGAAGAGGTCACTCTTGTCGCAACCCTTAACCATACGGAAGAAAGCGATGACGCTGCCGTTCCTCAAGGTTTTTCATTTGAATGTGAGGACAATACTGTCGCTTCGATCAGTTATGTAAACTATTCAAATACCTGCTACATAAAACCTTTGAAAAACGGAACGACTAAGATTTTTGTGCGTCACTCTGAAAGCGATTTTGAAAAGGAAGTTGTTGTAATCGTCAATAACGCTCCGAACGATTCTACAATCCCGTACCTTACAACGACAAACAATGTTATAACTGTTGTTCAGGGAGAGTATGCTACAGCAACCGTAACTTTGATGAATTCAAATACCGTTGACAACTCTGCCTGGCACTGGACTTCTTTGGATTCAAGAATATGTGACGTAATTGCTAACAACGGAACTTCTGCAATGCTAAGCGCAAACAGTCCTGGAACTGCAGAAATCAAAGTTACTCATAAAGACTGCCCTTATTCTCTAAAACTTATTGTTACAGTTTTTGATTCTTCTGTAATTGTTTCACGTCCTTATATCTCAACAAGTGCAAATATCATTACACTTCAAAAAGGCATGAGTACAACACTTACTGCAGAGATGATTGGCGGAAACACTGCAAGCGACAGTAACTACTTCCGCTTTGTAGGCTCTTCTTCATCAATGATTTTAGTAAACTCAGTTTCAGGTTCTTGTTACATTAAGGCATTGAACAAAGGCATGGCTTATGTAACTGTCTATAACTCACGCTATTCAGAAAGCTACAGTAAGACGGTTCTTGTTGTAATCGAGGATAAAATTGAAGACGGTGTTTACATTAAGCCTTCTACAAACATAATTAAGATAAAGCCTTCTGAAACAACGCTTACTACCGTTTCTGCAGAGCTTGTAAACGGGGAGGTTACTGACGGCAAAGACTTTATCTGGTGGGCTGATGACTATAACCTAATCGGTATTACTCCGGTTGCAGAACAGTGTTCTATTATGCCGACAGGTAAGACTGGTACTACAAAACTTCACATCAAGCACGCAAAGTCTTCAAAACAGGTTGATATTCTTGTAATGATAAGTAACTATGATACTTTTGCTTTCAGCCAGAAATCTGCAAACATAACAGCAGAAAAGCTTTATTTCTATCCTTTGCAGATTCCTTCAGTAGACGGTGATTTTGAGGTTCATTACTCATCTTCCAATGAAGATGTATGTCTGATTCAAGGCTCTAATGCCGTTGCCTGGGTATGCGGAAGAAGCTACGGAACGGCATCCCTTACGGCAAATATGACTTCATCTGACGGTACTGTTCTTGCTACAACCGAAATGCTCGTCTCTGTTACTGAAGTTGATCCTGCAGTTCCGGTCATCTCACTTGGAAACTCGATTCTTACCGTAGAAGCCGGAACCAGCCGTGTAATCTCTGCAACAATTACGGGAGAGGGAATTGAAGCGACAGAAAAGTTCAACCTTAAATGGAGCGTGAAGAATAAAGACAAGGGCATTTCTCTTATGGATGAAACGCCTGATAAGACTGCATACGGCTCAGACTGCTATGTGACTTTTAACTATGGCGGAGAATTTGTTCTTTCATGTACCCATGAGGCAACGGGAGCTAATGCAGACATTTATTTTATCGTAGAAGAGAAGGGTGAGATTGGAATTGAATTGAACTCTAACCTTGAGACTATGTTCAAGGATGACGGTTCTATTTCACTCACGGCTACTCTTACCAATGCTACAGAAGCTGATTATAAAAATATTACATGGTCTGCAGTAAAGGTAGGAGGACAGAACATCGTTGCAGTAAGCAAGGCAAAAGGTGCCATCTGTACCGTAACTCCAAAGAACGTTGGGCAGACAACCGTAATTGCAAAGCTTCCGAACGGAAACACTGCAAGCTGTATTGTAATCGTTAAGGCAAACACTGAAGTTACGATGGATGTGGGAAGCATTCACGTAATTCCTGGCTACACTGAGGTTATTAACTACAGGACAAATCCTGAAAACGCCACTATTAACTGGTATACTCAGATGACCACAGGCGCTTCTTCATTGTCTGGAAACATTACAAATTATTTCTCGATTGAAGATGATACTGCAAAAAGGCAGCTTCGTATAACAGGGCTTTTAGATTATCCTAACGGTGCTGCAGGAACCATTACAGCCTCTATGGTCGGAGCTTCTGCTGCAAACCTTCCGACAGTCAAGGTTTATGTTGAATATGATGTTGAAGTTAAGCTTCAGGATTTAGAGGGAAACAACCTCACGGTCGTTCAGAACACGGAGCCTGATACAAAGAACGTAAAGAAGTTCAACATTATTTATTATCCTACTGACCTTACGATTGACATCAAAAAGGACAGTAAAATTATTGCTTCCATTCCTAATGAAGGTAACAAGCCTCATACAACTACGCCCATTCCAGAGGTAACGGTCGGTGATGTTTCTAAGGAAATCATTACGGAAGAGGGCTTTGAAAAATGTAAAATGACAGTAACCCTGGTACCTCATACAGAATGCAGCTTTGACCTTTCTGTAAGCGGAACGCTTCCTTCTGATGAACACGGAGTTTACGCAGAGACAAAGACTTTCTATTACACAGCTTATTATGAAAAAGGCTATGATATTGAGCTTATAAACATGACACAAAACGGTGCCTTTACCCAGCCAATGTATGATTCTGAGGGTAAACTTACAAAGCTTGTTATTGGTGACGGTGAGGAAGCCGTGTTCTATCTTAAAATAAAGAACGAGAATGCAGCTGGAAAAATTCTGAATATAAAATCGGAACATTATGTGCCGGATTCTGGTAGTACTGGTGGTAGAAAAGATATTTATATGAATAATAACTCTTATGTAAGGCCTGGAACAAGCAGATTAGATAAGGCAAAAAATCTTTTTGAAGGTATTGAAAATAATGAAAATATCTATAAGATTTCTGCTAATAATTTGCCACCTAGTAAAGGACTTGTGTATCTTACTTCTGAAGCTGATGTCATTCCGAATGCTACTGTTTATCACCTGGGGCATGGCTGGGATTACTATAAGGATTTGCCGCAGGAAGTAACCGGAGATAACTGGTCTACTTATAGAAATAACAACAATTACTCAAACGATTTTATAAGAAACTTGAAAAACAAAGGAGTTGATTATTGGCTTGTTTCTAAAGAAATTGTAGTAAATAATGCCTATAGTTTTTTACATCCGGGAAAATCAAGATTTTCAAGTAAATGGGATGAAGGTGTTTCAAAGCAAAAAATTAGCAAGTTTTTACATTATGAATATAAGTTCAAGGGTTGGGTTGATTTAAAGTTTAATAATGTAAATGTTTTCAGTATAAAAAATAATGATGATTCATATAACTATGATATAAGTAACAGTCTTTCTCCTTATTATAAAACTGTAATTCCTTTTGTTATTACTACCGAAGAACTTGTTTCTTCTAATTTAGTAAGACCTGATAAAGACCTTGATGTAGGTTATAAAAAAACAAAAGGGATTTTTTGGGATGAAAATTCATTTGATTCATTTGGACAAGGATGTAGTTCAAAAATAAAACTGTCAAAGTTAATAAGTTCTTATATTACTCCTACAGTTTCAAAAGAAAAAGAATCTGTAATAAGTCTTGGAAAAGCAAAACTCCAAATTCCTTATGAAGATGGTCATGGAGTTGAACAACATGATTTAGAGCTGAATATAGAATTTATTAAAAGAGAATGTGAAGCTTATACTTCAAATACTTGGATTAAAAAGGATGTTTCAGGAAAGCTACATTGGTATTTATCTGATAATCTTTATGACAGCTCTGCAGTTTCAACTCAACCTTACTTAAATATAATGGAGAACTATATTGAAAAAGAGGTTACAGAAGTTGTTGCAGATGTAAATGCACTTAAAGTTGAATATCAGTTATATCCTAAAGAAGCTTCTCTTACAGTAACAATTCCACCGTCAAATGGAACCGGAAATCTTAAGATTTCTTCTGGAGCAACGCTTGTTACAACACAGTCTGACGGAACTAAGATATATTCAATAACTTCACATGAGACTACTTCACAGGGAGCTGCCGGAGGTCATATCAATTTTTCTTTAGATGGAAGTTATGTCGGTAAAGTTACTATAAAAGGAACAGGTTCTTCACTAAATCAGATAAATTATCTTAATTTTAACATTACAAATAAAGATTTATTTGTTCCTGAAATTACATCTAAAACATCTACTGTTGGTAATGTAAATTCAATGTACAGTTATATAAACAAGCCTGAACGCATTTTAGTATTAGGTGATGGAGAAACTGTAAAAGGAAAAATCATAAATGAAGACTCTTCATCAAAAACAATAATAAAGAGCGTTAGCTTTGAAAATAATATGGAAGATCTTGTAGCAGGTGAAGTAACAAAAAATACATCTGGTGTATATGAGTTTAAATTAACAAATAATGTTGATTATGGTTACTTTGCATACAGCGGTAAAGTAAGGGATAAGTTTTATTCAAATAATTATTCTTTATCTGACGTGTCTGTAACTTCTGCGGACTATGAAACTGTTTATTTAAAGGACAGCGAAGGAAATCTTACTAAAAATATTGATGTTGAGAAAACTGAAAAAAACAGACAGAATGCAATAAAAAATAAACTTAATCAGATGAAGATTTCATATATGGAATCAAATATTGGTATTCCTAAGACATCTCATACACATTCTTACCATTATGAAAATTATGAATATATAGAAAGTTCAAAGACTTATTCTTGGACTGATATAGGCAAATTTATAATTACTTACAATGGTGAGGAAGGAGAAGAGACTAATCAGGAAATTATTATTGGCCTTAAGATAACAGAAGGACCTTGTGCAAAGACTTCTGATTACGGAATTGCAGTTCCGGCATCTTACTACTTAAATGTTACTGAATGATAAAGCTTGCCAGGTACGAGTTGAATCGTGCCTGGTGTTTTATCAGGTAAAAACTTATCGAGTTTTAATTTTGCTCTTGACAGCTAAAGGGTTTTAAAGTAATATTTAGATAACTTAAAAGTGTGTATTTTATTTAAACTGCCTGCGAGCAGTGCTTGTTTTTGGAAACTGCGCTTTCCACCTTTTTTGTTTGAGTGCCTCAAACGTCTTAAAAATCAACAAAAAAACTAAGGAAAGGAACTGAATATGAAGAAAATTGCATTTTATTTAACATTATTGTCTTTAATTATGATTTTTGCTGGCTGCCAGCAGCCGACTAATGATAATTCCTCTGATGAAGGAAACACTAATACTTATTCTCCGGCCCAGATTGCTGAATTGAAGGCTATATATGCAGAACTTATTGGAACTACATGGGAAAATTCTAATAATGAACGGAATGACCATTATATAGAAACAGCTGCTTTTGCGAGTGATTCTGTAACATTCAACAACGTTCAGTATTCATTAAATCAGAATACAGATCTTTTCTTTGAAAATGAAGTAACTGATGAAGCCGTAAAAGGGTGGTCATCTGTTGGTTATAATTCTGTGCTAAAAAAAGATAAAGGGTTTTATATTAAAATTAATAATGTTTTTTATGCTATTGATGGTTGGGTTGATAAGAATACTCCCTATCGTGATGAAACTCCTTTAAATATTAAATGTGGAAATAATAGAGACAGCCTAGAGCTTACATCATCTTCTGGCGATAGTGAAGACACTTCTTCTGTAAACGGAAGCTATGCTTTCAACAGTGCTACTAAAAGTCAGGTTAATGGTACGATTACTCTTTCAGACGGAAACTTTACTTATAGCGGTGGTAAAAACCAGGCTCCTTCCAGCGGTACATACACTGTAAACGGTTCTGACATTACATTCAAGTGGACTGCAATGGGCTATGAAACAAGTACAACAGTAAACATGAGCAAGGATGGTTCTTCTGTTACCTTCAGCTCAAAAGAAGTCTTGTTCTTCAGTACATTCTTTGGAAGCACGGAACAATCTGGTGGTAAGTATACTTTGACTTTCACTTACTCAGAGTAAACACTGTTTAGTGTATTTATATGAAGAAGATTGATTTTAAATGCGTCATATGCTCATGCGTCATCCTCGTTATACTCAGCGTCATTTACTACGTCAAGAATGGAAAGAAAAATTTTTCGACCGTAGACGAAACCGCACTCTACCTCGACCATGAATATTTCTTATTTTCAGAGTACTACATCATTCTCCCGGCAGGCGGCGAAGTGAAAACGCTCACAATGAAACTTGAGAACGGAACGAAAGAAGATGCAAAGAAAGTAAAGTGGAAGTTGAAAAGCTATCCTGAAAAGATAGGAACTTCGGTCTGCAAGGTCGAGGAACTTTCTGAAAATGGAAACATTCGTAATTTCCAGATAACGCCAAAGTCACTTGGAATCGCGACTTTGGAATTCTTCAACAAATCTCTTTCTACTGGCAACAATTGGCAAGCCCTTTTTATCTCAGTCGTTACGGAAAGTGAGTATAAGAAGCTCGTGGAGAATGGATACATAACAAGTCTCACTCGAAAGCACGATGCCCAGAAAGAAGATCGCACAGGCAAACATGAAAGCCTTCATACGCGGAACGGAAGATGAGTTTTATACCCAGCTTTCAGATATAGAAAATGAGCTTTCTAAATATTCAGATTTAAAAGTCTTTGAAAATAAAACCGTAATCTGTAACTGTGACGACCCTTTTGGGTCGAACTTCACTCTCTATTTTTTGATGCACCTTAATTCATTAAAATTAAAAAGACTTATATCTACAGGCTATTCTACTTCCTCTATTATGGGTAAGGAATTACCGCTATACGTATGTGGGTGGGGGGGGGATATGAGGCATACTGCCTGGATATAAACTCCACAAAAAAGTATCTTAGCGGAGACCAGACCGACTTAGACAGCATTTCTGCAAAGAAAATGCTGGAAGAAAACCTAAAAAGTGAAATGTAATATCTTTAATTAGCGTCTTCGGGCGCTAATTAAATCAACTTACCTCATCAGGATAAATATACCAGAGGTCAGGATTTATTTCATCCCTCATTTTTAGGATAAATGATTCATTAGGAAGGGCCTTAAAGCACATAGTTCCTGTCAGTTTATTCATTCTTTTGTAGAGCATGTTTTTTAGAGTAAAAATCGATACGTCATAATATTCTGCAAATCGGGGAATAGACATATCCTTTACCATTTTGAAAAGCTTTTGATGGCCAAGGCTTTCCAGTGAAAGCATTTCAGAAATATCATGTTTAGGATTAAATTCTATTTTTTCTGGAAGAGTCTCGTTTATTTTGTAATACCATTTTGCTGGCTGCATTTTTCCACGGCAGTAAAATACTGAAGTGTTCGGAAGACTTAAACAGCGTCCGTTAAAATAATAATAAAGCTTCTGCTTTGCTACCTGTTCATTAGGAATTCCAAGTGAAACCATGAATTTCCATAACAAAGACTTCTGGGCAGCAGTCTTTAAATCGTGAATTGCATAAGTGTCTTCATCAGAGTATTCTCTAATATCTATGTGATGTTGAGGTTGGCTTTTTATAAACTCTTCTACATTCAGTTCTTCCATAACTCCAAATATAGATTTGTTTACACTTCTTGTCAAGACCTTTTTATTATATCGGCAAGTTTTTTAATGTCTTTTCAATTCCAGAAAAAAATGTTTTTACTGCATGAATGATTTTGTCTGCAAAGTCACCTGCAATAGGGAGTATCTTTGAGAGAATCAATATAATTGCAGCAACTATGACAATGTAAGTAATTAGACGGCAAGCCTTGTAAAATAAACGTAATATCATTTGATTCCCCTTTCAGTTAATGCTTTTATGTAACTGTCAATTCTCTGCTTGTAAGTAAGCGGAGAGTAATCGTATTTTATTGAGAGAATTGATACAATTTCTTTTTCAGACGTAGATTTTATAAGGCAGTTTTTAATTGAAGAAACAAGCGGAATCTGCTCGATTGGATTTCTGAATGAAAGATTTAAGCAGACTGTTTTATCCTTGAAAAAGTTTCCGCCTACGGTAGTTACCTTTGCACCGGAATAAGAAAGATTGTTTACAACACAAGGAAGCTGGAGCTTATCCGCAATAAGAACCTGCTCAATGCTCTTAAAATTTATGAGCTTTCCTTTGTCTTCATCAAGTCCGATTTCATATCTTGCTTCCTTTCTTTTATTCCAGCCTTCATTAAGATTTTCTATGTTTTTTAATTCGGAAAAGAAATGCTGCTTAAAAGCATCCTTGTTTCTCTCTTCTTCTGCAATTCCAATTTCATAGGTAAAGGAATAAATTGTGTCTTTTACTTTTTTCATTATGACTGCATCAAAATAAATAAAAGAGCCTCGATACTTTATTTTAAACTTTATATTTCCTTTAAGCTCCGAGGCATCTGAACTGACAAAAAAAGTCAATCCGCTGAACTCAAGCAGAAGACATGAATAAAGAATATCGTTTGAAATAATATAAGCAGTCTCAATCTGAAGGACATTCAATACATCTTTATAGACTTTCATAACTTCTCTCCAGGGATTTTTTATATTTATCTGTCAATAGATAAACCTGACGTTTTGTACCATTAGAACCTTTGCTTTTGTGTCTGACAGAATCTATGTAAGAGGCGAGAGTAAGCCAGTAGAGCGTTCCGTATTTGTAAAAATCCTTACCGTATTTTTTTTCAAGGTTATAGACCATCTGTTTCAAAAGGTCTATTTTGCGGCCTTTAGCTTTATAAAGGATTCTTACTTCCTGTTTTATATAAGGCATGTGAGCTTCTTCCATAGGAATAGTAAAATCATTTTCCTTTAATTCCTGGAATATAACAGCTCGCCTTGAATTAGAAGCTGAATAAAAGGCTATGGCTGTTCCTTCGATAAAAAGCATTGTACCAAGATTTTCATCTGGAAACTTTGCCTTTATATATCCGCTTACATAAAGAGAATACTCTTCTTTTAATTTCCCGTTAGGGATTTTTACTGCAATTGACATGATTAAAGTATAAAACATTTTTGCAAAAAACACTAGATTTATTTACACTTATGATTTATAATCATAATAGATTATATTACTCTATTTTGCGGAGTATATAGTTTATTCTTCTTAAAACTTGGGGTTATTGAAAATATAACCAATTATAGTCTTCTGTGAGGACACTGTAATTGACAGCCCCTCTGAAAAACGAGGGGAAACTTTTCATAACTCCTGAAAAAAAACACAAGGAGTTGTTTATGGAACAGACTGTTTCAATCAATCAGTTTGGAGATGCCTTGAAAAACACATCTCCAATGCCCCTTTACGAGAAGAAGAGCAAGGAAAAGTCATCTTATGATTATTTCCAGGAACTCGGAGACACTCTCGTAAAATCCCTCAAAGATGGTACATCACCGCTTTTGCCAAACAAAGATGGTTTTGTAGATTTACAGCCAGCCTACAACGCAAGCAAAAACACAAAAACTGAAGGCCTTACTCAGATTATGCTTTTGACTAAGAAAGCAGAACTCAACGCACCTACAGCAGCTTTTGTTACTTTTGAAAGCGTAAAGAAAGCTCAGGAAGCTGGGGTTGAATGTAAAATTGCAAAAGGCTCTAAAGGTGTTACCATTCCTGCCGTGGACCTGAAAAACTGGTCAGAAATCAAGTTCAAGAACACATGGTTCAATTTCTCACAGGTTGAAGGTGCTGAAGCTCTCAAGGCATTCCTCGATGCAAAGATGACAGAACAGTACAAAAAGGATGTTCAGTACATCAACGAACATTATCCTAACTCAACTTACAAAGAAAAGAAAAACCCTGCTGATTTCGTTATGAACAAGGAAAACCTCAAGGCTATGCCTTTGAACGAAAAAACGGAGGAACCATATCAGTATCTTGCTCAGGTTCTGAATGCAGTAAACACAGGCCGCAAGCTTTATGTTACTCCTGAACAGGCTGAAAAGTTCAAGAACAAGGCTGTTGAAATCCTCACAGCTGAATATGAACCAGGAAAGCTTGACAAGGCTGCAATCATGAAGCTTTCAGTTTCTGCAGAAAATCTTTATAGAAAAAATAAAGAAATGCTGCAGGAATATTCTCAGAAAAAAGAAGTTGCTCAGGAATCTCCTAAAAAAGAAACTCCTAAAAAGAGCCGCCCAGCTCCTTCTTATGAAAGAGAAAGATAAAAAGTTTTAAATACACGGTGTAAACTAATCTATATATTTAGTTATGCCGTGTATGTTTTTACCAGGAGTTTTTATGAGCGATACTGAAATTAAAACACTTTCAACACAAGTCTTAAAAGATGACCTTTATAAAGAAATCAACTCTCTCATATCAGAAAATATCTTAAACAATTCTTTTCCTTATACAAAAACCACACCCCTTCCACAGGACATGAATGTAGTAAACGGAAGACATCTTGGTGACATCAATAAAATTCAGCTTGAACTTAAAGCTTCTTTAATCAGTGCAAAATCTCTCAAATGGATCTACGGGTCAGACGCAGCGTTATTAAACCTTGAACTAAAAGAGAATGAAAAGCCTCTCGTTGCGCTTGCTAATATTTCTAAAGACTCACACTTAAAAACTGATGCCCAGACTTTCTACCTTCTTGACCAGTTTTCTGAAAACTCATTACAAAAAGCTGTAAAAATCGTAAGGGATGAAAAAACACCTAAACAGAAAAAAATCATTGCCCAGGAAATGATTAAAAATATCACTGAATATGACTCAGGATTAAATGAAAAAGAAATCCGTGAAAATAAAAGAAAAAACATTTCAAACAATCTTTCTAAAAATGGAAATGTACTTGCAAATGTGCGTGAGGCTTTTTCCAATGCAACTGAAGGATATTCTCCTGAAGAAAAAACTCTTTTCAGCCTTTTGAATAATTATTTTGTGCAGCAGGAAACAGGAATTACAATTCAAAAGTTTCCTGATGAACAGAAATCAAAAGCTTTAGAAACTGTGAAGACTTTATCAATGGAAGACTCTCCAAAACTTACACGCCTTTTTACAGAAAGCTTTTTGTATTCAGAACGAATGACCCACTACAACTTTGAAATCAACAGAGTATTTACAAAAGATGACTTGAATAAGTCTCTTCCAGTTCTTTCTCCTTCTGCTTCTGCCTTTGAGCCTAAAAGAACACACGAACTTGAAGCACAGAAAAATATGGAACGACTTCTCGAAAGAGATATAGAAATCAAACCACGGCACATTAGCCATGACAGGAGGAGGTAATCATGAATGCTTTTGTTTCTCTTGAAAATTACATTGTAAAACAGGAACTCAATGCAGGAGTAGGGGTATCAGTTACTCTTGATGAAGCTGTCGCAAAATATGAATCTACCAGAAGGAAAGGTGTTCTTTCCTATAATAACTGGCTTTTAGTAAATATTCCTGGCGAAAACTTTTTTATCGACATGACAAAACCAATCAAAGAACAAAGTGATGATGTGCTTGCATCTTTAATGAAAAACGATTTTATCATGTCGCTTTTTATTTATGAAGCAAGAAAGATTTTTGAAAGCATGAATACTCTTCCTGATGAGCAAAACAACAAAGAAGAATACAACAAGAGGATGGAAAACTTTTCTAAAAAAAAGTACGAATTCCTTCTTTCTTTCAAAAGCGGTCTTGATTTGTTTAACTTCATAAACAGTAAGTGCATTACACATGACAGGGCAAAATCATCCTCTCTTCTTTACGATTTTGGAATCAAGGGCGCTCTTTATGATGATGAAACTGGAAAAAGGTTTTTGCTGTTCAATGCAAAAAAAGATATTGAACCAGTCGATTACAGAACCGGAATCTTAGAAGATTCCACCCTGGTTTTGTAGCAAAAATAATTAAGAAGGAAGAATAAACTATGAATATATATCTTTCAGGCTCAATTTCAAATGACCCGAATTTTAAAGAAAAGTTTGTTTTAAAAGCTGAAGAACTAACATCCAAAGGTCACAATGTTTATAACCCTGCCCAGCACCCTCCAATGTTTACCTGGGAGCAGTTTATGCAGCTTGATTTAACGGCTCTTTCTTTTTGCGATGCAATCTACCTTATGAATGGCTGGGAACAATCTAAAGGGGCAAAAATTGAGCATGATGCAGCAAAAAAACTGAAACTTAAAATCTTTTATGAAGAAAAAACTCAGGAAAAATCAATCAAGTTCTCAAAAACTATTCCTTCAAAAACCGGAACTGCATATAAGTGTTTCTATCTTAAAAACGGAAAACTTTATCCGCCTATGGTAAGTAACCCTAATGGAGAGGCAACACCTGTTGGCTCTTGGATAGATGCAAGTGTGGGAAACTTTGCCGGAACTACAAAGACTGGTCGCCCACAGGTTGAATGTGGTGGGCATGGAACACACACTTCAAAAGGAAAACTTGCATTAAGACCTGGCTGGCACCTGGGAACGCTTCCTATCGCAAATCAGTTCAATGTGACTAATCCAAAAAACGGCAAGAAAGAGCTTTTTCCTTCAGAACTTGTATGGGCTGAAGTTGAATATTCTATGGATAAAGACTACCAGAATGAAGCAATGAAAGAAGGAATAACGGATTCCGGTTCTTTTCGTTATTCATACGCTGGTCTTAAAAATATCCCTGAAAACGGTTTTTACAGATACAGGACAAATCCTGACCCGAATACAGAAGAATGGGTAATCGCAGGTCAGATTAAAGTAAACCGGATTTTATCCAACGAAGAAGTAGATAATATCCTTCTTAAAAACGGCAGAACACCGCCTAAAAGAACGGAATTAGAAAGTATAAAAAAACAAAATGAAATTACTATTGAAAGATAATTAAGGAGAATAAACTTATGGAAAATAGTGAAATCACAGAACAGCAGAAAGAAGATTCAAAAAAACTTCTTGAAACTTATGGAAATAAAAAAGAAATTGAAAATGCGGCAAAAAAAGTTTCTATTCTGGACTTTGTAAGCACAGATAAAACAAGAATGTTTATGAACGGTATCTTCTACGAAAATGGATTTGCCGTTGCTACAGACGGAAGAGTTTTAATTAAACAGAAAACAGATTATCCTGCAGAATATGAGGGAAAAATCATTAATCCAGAAAACGGAAAGGAAATTGAAGGTCAGTTTCCACACTATAAAAAAGTTTTTCCTTATAAAGACACACTTGTAGACCGCTCAAGCCGTCTTGCTCATATTACAGGCTATCTTTCAAATGCAACTGCTGCTATGGCTTTAACTGAAAAACTAAAGTATGGCTCTAAAAACATTGTTCCCGTTGTTTTTGAAAACACACTGGTAGCACCTAAATATCTACAGACTGCACTTCTATATGCCCGTGACAAAGGTTTCAATAAAGTTTATCAGTCAGATAATTTTGAAATTAAAGATGAGCCGAATGTACTTCTCAACAGAGCAATTGAATTTGATTCACCTGATGGTTCATCTATTTTAGTTATGCCTCAAAATCCAGAGAATTTATCACGAACTTATATTGATAAGGACGGAATTCTTCATAATTATGAAGAAAACACTTTTGTTAAAACAAAACTTTTGGGAAAAGGTGATGACTTTTATAAAAACATTGTAAGAGAGCTTCTTAAAGAATCTTCTTATAAAAATTCTGATGTTGATTCTCTTTATGCAGAAAACTTGAAGCTTGCAGAAGAAAAAATGAATCCGTCTATTTTTCCTCGTGACAAAAAGGAATGCCAGATTTATGCAACCACATTAACTTATGCGGATGCAATCGGACAGAATCTTGATAAAAATAATCTTGTTTACAGAAAAGACCAGGGGAAAGCAAATCTTGAACAGCTTATGTTTGAGCTTCACATGTCAAGGTTTAAGGATATTGCAAAAAAGCCGTCTCTTCTTTTTGATGCGTATAAAGATACTATAAATCCTGAACGCATTGTGGGCGTAGCTGAAGCAAACGATATAATTTCAAAAAAGCAGGAAGATGTTCAGCAGAATCTTTCAGAAGATTTTGAAAAGACAGAGAAGGTAAAACCTTTATACCGCTACTATCTTTCAGAACGCCCTGTTGGAATCGGCACACAGCCTAAAGACTTTTTACAGTTTGAAAACTTTGATGAAAAAAAGTTTGTTGAAGAAGCTGGAAAAGAAGCCTGGGCTTTTGTTGAATATGACCATGAGCTTTCAGAAAAAGAAATTAAAGAATATGAACTTACTCCGGTAAATTCGAAATCTTTAGAAATCGAAAAAGAAGAAACTGTTTTGAATGATGAAGAATACGCTAAAAACATTGCAGACTGGATCGTCCAGGAAGGACTTGGTGCATCATCATTCCAGGAAAACGCTCATATTTCTTTTGAAGAAATATATGAAAAAACAAATACACCTTCGGGCTGGCTTGAAAAGAATTATGACCTTGTAAATGACGCATTAAGCGACCATAACGATGAAGAGCTTCTCGATTATAATCCTTCTGAAAATGAAGCTGGAGAGTTTAATCTTTATTTCTGTACAAATGCAGAAAAAGAAGATGACCCTAACACTCTTTTCAAGCAGAACAAAGACGGCCGCTGGGTACGAAAGACTGAAGAAGAACTTCAGAAAGAGCTTGAAGAAAAGTTGGCTGAAGGTATGGAAGAAGCTGTATCAAAAGCTTTTGAAGAAGAAAAGGAAAGACAGTCTAAAACTGAAAACACAAAAGAGGATGTTTCTAAATTTGATTCTGAAATTGAAGCAATAGAACTTGATTTAGAAGAATCTAAAACAGAACCAACAGAAAAAACTTTGGAAGAAAAAATTTATGATAAATACATCGAAAACGATATTCCTCCAGTTTTTGGAAATAAAGAAAGTTACGCAAAAGAGATTGCCCAGGAATTAAGCTCGGCTCTGGAAGAAAAAAGCCCTGTTGATGTGGGAACTCTAAAAGCTCATTTATCACCGACAAATGAAAATGTCTCTTTAAAAGAAAAGAATCTTGTAAAAGAGATTTTTGAAGAAACTACTGGAATTAAACTTCCAGAAATTATTGATGGAAATGAACAGAATGAAATTCAGATTTGGAGAAATATTACAGAATGGTTCCACGGATATGAGCAGACACAAAATGTCTCAGAAGAAATTGAAAAAGAGCCTGAACCTTCAAAGCCAGAAATACAGATGGAAGAATCGAAGAAAGAAAAACCGCTGCCATTTTCTATTATAGATAATAAAGAAAAGGGAAGGATAAATATTAAGTTCAATACAAATTATGAAAATCCTCAGTTCGAGCAAATCGTAAAAGAACTTAAAAGTAACGGATGGAAATACGCTCCATCTACAAAGCAGTGGTACCCAGTTGGAAAGGCTGTCGAAAAAGCAATTGACTTTGCTCTCAAATTACAGGAAAAATATTCAGAAAAGAAAGTTCCTGAAAAGGAAAATGAAGTTTCTGAATATAAGGGAATTAAATTCTTTGACAGAAACTATAATGAGCCTGAAGAACTCACTGCATATTTGAATGAACATCTTTCAACTCATATTACGCTTGCAGAAACATCCGTAATTCTTGAAGCACTGGAACACGAAAATGTAGGTCTGCTTTCTAATAGAAACGAAAGACTCGGCTTGAACAGCGAAAATAAGCTTGTAGTTTTTTCCAGAAGAGAAGGAAACATTGATATTGAAGAACTCAATGATGTAAAACATCTTTTCAATTATGCACAGACCAAAGCCGGAAAAGACTTACAGGAAATCAAAGAAATGCAAACAAAGATGCAACAGAAGAATCCTGAAGTAGTTAATTTTATGGGGTCTATTTATGAAACGGCAATTAGTCGCAGAGAATCTATTGTTAAACAAATGAATTCCATCAAAGAAAGCTATTTCCCTGAAGTTGCTTACTCTTATGACCAGATAAAAGCTGGGCTTTCTGATGAAGAAATTAAAAGAATTAATGATGAAACTCGATATGATTCAGAAAGAACTTTTATTCCAGCTGAAGAAATCCAGAAATGGAAAGATGCAGAAAATTTTGAAGATTTTCACGAAAGAAATCTTGTTTGGTATAAAGTTTATACTCTCTTTGAAGAATATAATCTTCACGAAGAAAACAAGCTTCTTTTAAATCATCATTATTCAACACTTGAACAGATGTATGGAACATTCAATCCTGAAGAAACAAAAACAGCTGAAGTTGAAAATGAAATTAAAAATTTTGTTCCAGAAAACTTAATTCACCTCGGTTCTGAAAAAAGTGAAGATATAAAGTTTCTTGAAGATTATGCTTACGAACATGATAATGCTGTTTTACAGAAATATGCCTATATTTCCGGTTATAACAAAAAACCTGCTGAAATAATGCTCAAATCTGTAGAAGCGCTTGGTTATGAAGTGTATGTTACTCCAGAATCTAAACAGCTTTATATCTATGATGAACAGGACAAAGCAAAACCTTTCTCAGAATATGATTTGTATTCTTTATTTGAACTTGCAGAAGACGAAAACGTTCTTTCAAAAGAAGAAATGAATGTTCTTAAAGAAGCTGAGAATATTTATGACAAATCTTATAAACTTGCGAAAGAAAACATTCCTTATGTAGAAATTCCTTTCTCTGAAAACTCTAAATTCAAAAATAACTGTGCTGGTATAATGGCTCTTTCTGATTTCAATACAAAGCTTATTGAAACAGAAAAAATCATGGATAAAAACGAAGAGTTTTTCAGTGAAGGAGTTTCAAAATACGATGATGCTGGTGCGTATGGAAAATATGCTGATGCAAGAGAAAAAGGAACTTTAACACCGGACCAGGAATACGGATTAGGTTCTTATAAAACAGATGTTGTACTTCATCTTTTTGATGGAACGCCTGAAATGATGACGTACTCTATGACAATTGACTTGGGCCGCATTCATAGCTCAATTTTTGATTATGTAAAAGAAACCTGTTCTTATTCTGAAGTGCAAAATGCAATCAACGCTACGGAAGACAGGCTTTATCATTCATCAGTTACGGATGAAATTAAAACTCAAATTGCGACAATAAGAAATTCTGTTGCAAAAGATTTTGAAGTTTCTTATGAAGCTGATATGAATGTACTTAAAGAACTTCGTGATAATCAGAAATCACTTCGGTCTGCATGGATTGCAAATGCTTCTGACATTTCTAATGCTGATAAAGAACTTGAAAAAATTCAAAAGCAGTTTGCAGAAACATGCAAAGATTTTGGAAAAGAGTTTTACAAAAAAATTGATTTTGAGTCATTGCAAGAGTCTTCTGGTATAAATAAAGCTACGCTAAATAATTATATTCTTAAAGAAATCAAGAACATGATTATTGAACAGACTCATAAAGATTCAAGAAAAGAGTACACAAAGAATGTTGAAGAAAGGTTTGACTACGCTTTATGGCATGATGCAATGAAATTCATTCCTGAAAACACAGAGGAACTTGAAAAGTTCATACAGGATGCAGTAAAAGAGCCTGAAATACAGGTCGAACATACTAAAGAAGAAAAACAGAACAGGGTAATTTATTCAAGAACTTCTTATAGAGGCTGGGAATTTTCTCCTAAAAAAGATTTTTCTGTTTCTTCTTATGTCAGACCTTTTGACCAGAGCGACAGAAGCGGATTTATACTTATGACAGGACTCGAAGGAAAGGACGGATTCTGGAATGAAAAAGTCAATAAAGAGCTTTTGCATTCAGAAGGCTGGTCAAAAAAAGGTGCTTTATATAAAGCTCTTGAAACTCTTTCGATTTCTCCATTAACAAGAGACTTGCTTTCTCTAAAACCTGAACAGACTTTCAAAGAAATGGTTTCAGAATATTCTGTAATCAATATTGATACAGGTGAAGATGTAAGAAAAGAAATCCTGCCTGATGAGCTTCTCAGAGAGCTTTCATTAAATGAAAAACAGAGAGAACCTAATCCTCATGGTGTTGCTGAAGAAATTATGCGTATTGAAAACAATAAAGCTTTGTGGAGAGAAAATCATAAGTCTGTTAATGAAGGTGATACGATTGGTGAGGATTCTGTTTCTGAAGTTTTGAAACTTTCTGACGGTGTTTTTGAAGCTGTTCTTTCAAGAGACATGGGAGGAGCTGGTGCTGCTGCAAATTATCTAGTTATTAATAAAGCTGTCGCTTCTAAATGCAATAAGAATATTATTGCCCTGGCAAAAGAAACAGATGGTTTACTTGTATTCAAAAACAAAGCAGCTGAAGCATATATCAGAAAAGAACTCATCGACAAAAAACTCTGTCCTCTTCCTTCAAACAATGCAGATTATTATGAAAGACTTTCAGATTATGTCGAAAATCATCCGCTGAAATATATCTCTTTGCTTGCAAACACTGCATTTAATTTTGAAAATAATCTCAAAAAGATGCTTGAAATTGAACCTGAACAAAAAGATATTCTAACCCTCGGTAAGAAGCTGATCTCGATGGCAAGCTCAGAAGAGCAGAAAAGAATCGGACAGAAAATTCTTGAATCCGGTGGAAAAGATGAAGCATCCATGAAGAAGCTTTTTGAAAAATGGTCAACTCCTGGTATAGAGCAGGAAAAATCTAAGAAAAAAGATGGTTATCCGCCACGGGGAGAAAGCTGATGAAAAGCCGTGATGAAAAAGCTTATTATGCTTATCTTGAAAAGATAATCCGTGAGCAAAAGGCTAAAAGTCCGTTTTTTGCACATGGGACGGAAAGTCACGAAATGGATATTCTCATGCTGATGAATCATATTGAAAAAAGGAATCCTCATCTTATGGATAAGATTCTTGAGAATTTCATAGATACAACTGGCATGGAAAATTCATCTAAGGCAGACATTCTCGCTTTTATGGCAAAAACTGATAAGGGAACTATCTGTCGCTGGAAAAATGAAGAAGGAGAAGAAGTGTACCTTGTAAATAACGGTACAAATCTTTTCAAAGGTTCAAAACGGATTCTTGTTTTGGGAAACCATTTAAATAAAGGAGACCTTGAACTTCTTAGAAAGTCCATGTATGGAGCAGTCCTTAAAAAAGACATCGAGCATGTTTATAAAAAAATGGCCCAGAATGAACTTAAAAGACAGCAAAATAAAAAGTCTTCGTTACTTGAAATGTTTTCTGAAAAAAGAGAAAAGGAGCTTGAACATTCATCAAGTAACTTTGAAAGAAACTTTAAACAGCTTGTAAAAGAACAGGGTGCTACCTGTTCTCCGTTTCAAACAGCGGCTACTATGGTATCGCTGATGTCCGGCATGGAAAAGAAAAAGCTCTGTGCAAGTTTTGCACAGATGGGAATTAAAAACAATAACGACCTGGAAAGCCTTCTTTCCAAATGGAAAAATGAAACTCTTCATCCTGAATACAAGATTGAGAGAACATATAAACAAACAAAAAAGACTAGAGAAATAGAAGTAAGAAGTCTTTAAGGAGAATAAAACTATGGAAGTGTTTGAAACAAAGTATTTTAAAACAAAAGAAACAGAAGTTGCAGAAGAATCAGTTATGAAAGCAAGCTTTTCAGTAGCAGTTGATTCTTTTTCACCACGAGACCCTAATTTTCAGTCAAATCTCGGTACTATTGTTATGAAACCCTGGGGTAGAAATGCAAGCGGCCTTGGGGATATACAGACTGATGACTGGCGAGAATATTTTATGAATGAGCTTTCTGATAAGGAAACTTTTTCTTCAGAATATAACATGAAAATCCAGCTTCCGACTGTTGAAGAGTGTCGTGCCAATCCTAATCTTGAACGATATATTGTAGGAAATGAAGCAAACGGTTTTTATTTTGACAAGCCTCTTTTTGTTCAGGATATGGAAGCAACACTTTCTCAAATCCGTGAGGAAAATGAAGAGCTGATTGATGAAATTGACTGTGGAATAGAAATTGATGAATCAAACCAAACATCTCTCAAGGACGAAATGTTTTTTACCTTAAAAACTACCGAACAGAGTAGTGAATACAATGAGGCAGCCGGTCGTGACTCTATTATCAGAGAAATGACAAGCTTCATTGATGAAAACAAGATTAAAATTATTGAAGAAAACACAATTCAAAACTCTTCTTTTGACAACAAGACTGATTATGAGCTTTTCCAGATGTGGAACGAAAAGAACCTTGTCTGCATTCCGATTACTGGCTACGAACATTCAGAAATTACCTTACACGCAGGTAAGGAAGGTATAATTGCTCACAAACAAGTTCACGAAAAGTATCAGTATGGCGGCTCTTATGATAATGATGAAATAAAAGAAGACGGTTTCATTTTTGTCGAAAAAGACGCAAAAGAAATTCAGAATGAGCTTAAAGGTGAAGCCCGTGACAAAGACGGAAATGTCTATAACAAATGGAAGCCTAAAAGCCTTGAAGAAGCTAAAGAATGGGCGAAAGGCATACTTACAGCAGAAGTAGAGGAATATGCCCGATGGGTTGAAGGCAATGTTTATGACGTGCTTTTTGAAAAGCTTAATCCTGCTACTCTTGAATGGGAAGAGTATGAAAGGGTAGCTAACCTTTGTAAAGACAACCTTGACGGCTGGATTTCAGGCTGGGCATCAACTGATAAAATGCTTTTGTCAAAGTTTATCACAAAAGACGAAGCCGAAAAACTTGCCACTACAATCACTCCTGAATACAAGGAATCATCGTGGAATAAGTTTCTTTCAGAAATAAAGAAAGAACTTCCAAACTTTGACGGAAAGGCAGAATACGCATCAGCAGCCGTACTTTATGCAATGAACAAAAACGGTTCAATTACTCTTGAAAAAGAAGCATTAAAGCAGGTGATGAGCGAAAAAGGATTTTCTTCAAAAGAAAAAACGATTGAACTTTTGAACAAAGAACTTGGATTGTCTGAAAAGACAATAAAATCGAAAAAAAATGTTTTGAAAGAAAGAGAAATGTAGAGTTTTTTAATAAAAAAGTGTAATAAAATCTATAAATATGCTATAATGATTATAAGGAGAATAAACTATGGCAAAATTGACATGGAATGATGTTCAGGAAAAAATTGAAGACCTCGGATATAAATGGAATGGAGCGTCTTCAAATGGAGACCTTTATCAGATAGATATTCAAAAATATTCACCGGAAGGTCAGGATTGTAATTTTACTTTGCAGTGTGACAAAGATAACCCTTCTTCAGTAGCAAAGGCTTTTTATGAGCTGTATGAAAACTATGACCCAGAAAGTGAAACTATGCTTTGGCTTGGTGAAGACGGTCATGGTAAGAATGGTGCGCCATATCACATGAGAGACCTTCTTGAAGATATGGAAGCCGTACAGGCAGACCTTGAAGACTCTGCAATAAAAATGACTTCTTTCTGCAATGGCTTTGAAAAAGAATACACCAAAGAAGAAATCGGAAAACTCTTTATTGAAGATCTTGTAATGAGAAATGGTGAAAACACTGTTGAAGAAAAGTATGCTATTGCTGCAGCCAAAAACACAATGACTCATATCATTGAAGATTATCCTGGCAGTCCTAAACAGAAAAAGGAGCTTTTGGGTGAATTTCTTAAAGAAATCGGAATCACAGACAATTCAGAAAAAACTTATGCAACAGTTCTTAATAAAGCAATTAAGAGAAATCGTGAACTTCTGCTAACCAATCACAATCTTGATACTGTAAAACATACAATGTCCTCAACACAGGTAAAAGTACATAGAATGCTTGATAAGCTCTTTAACGAAGCAAGCGATGAAATGAATCCGATTGAATATGCTCAGTTCTGTCTCGATGCCGGAAACTTCCCCTCAAAAACAGAACAGCGTTATTCTGGTGAACAGTGGTGGGAAAAGGCAATTAACCATGCAGTAGAAAGCGGTGGTGAAATGTGGCATGACAATTTTGAACTTGTAAAAATGTTTTATGAAAACAACCTGCTTGACGGTGCTACGGACAGTTTCCTTCAAAGCCTTTCTAAGAAAGAACAGAAAGAATTAACAAAGCTCGTTTCTGAAGTAAAAGACTGTGTTACTGACTATGAAAGCATTAATAAAACTGCTCGTGAAGTTTATAAAAAAATTAATGACAGTGTTTCTGAAGCTGAGTTTTTCAACGATGTAAATTTTTTCCAGAATGAAAAGTTGATGAAACAAATTATTCCGCTTGATTCAGAAACAAACTTGAAATATAACCGCTACATCAGTAAAAGGGATGATTTTCTTTTTGAAAATTACGGGGAGAACATTACAAAACGCTATGGTAAGGCCATGCATATGTACTTAAAAGACCTTGATGTTCTTGATAACAAGGCCCGTGACAAGAAAATCGAAAAGAACCGTGAAATGGAATCACGCTATTCAAGATAAGGAGAACAAATCAATGAGTGTAAAAATTACAAAGTCTGAAGCTTACAACCTAAATAATACAACAATTTGTCTCGGAAATTCTTTTGAAGGTCAGTTTCTCGTAAACTGGCTTACACCAAAGTTTTATAATGCTGGAACACAATGGAACTTTGATGTTTATGAGTATAAAGATACTACGCTAATCTACGGAAATGAATTTCCTTCAAAAAACTTTTCTTCAAAGATTATGAAAGAATGCGCAAATGAAATGCGTAATGTAAAGTGCATATCGGGTGAAGAAGATAAAGCAAAAAGAGAAGAAATTCTTGATAAGTTCATTGACTCCGTAAACAGGGGAATCCATGACCCGTCACAAATCTTGAACTTTAATCAGTATAAAAAGAACCTCTATGAGCAGCACCAGATGTTCCCTGAAAAATCTCTGCTTGAAATTGGAAAGGAGCTTACTGATTATATTCCAAATATTGTTCCAACAAAAGGCGGCTGGGCTTGGGGTAAAAGTGATGCAAAACAAAAAGTAACTGATGGTTTACAAAAATATATTGAAAAAGTTTATTCAGAAAAAAAATCCTCAGAAGAATTTATGGAAGAAGCTTTGAAAAATGTTCTTGAGGACTATACAAAAAAACTTGAAAAATCTAATTCAAAAAAAGTTGAAGAGACAAGGAGCAGATAATTATGAATTTTCATACTTTTAATCCGTTTGGATATGAAGGACAGCTTTGTACTGTCGAAGTTGATACAAGAAGGGGAATCCCAGCTGTCGATATAGTTGGAATTGCAGACAGCTCAGTAACTGAAAGCCGTATGAAAATAAAAGCTGCAATCCAGAACAGCGGACTTCAGTTTCCACCTGAAAGAGTTTTGATTAGCATTTCTCCAGCAGATATTAGAAAAGAAGGGGCCGCCAATGACTTTGCAATAGCTCTTGCGACACTTGCTGCAAGGGAAGAAAATCCTGATTATTCGGACAATAACTTTAAATATCCTGATGAACATGTACTTGTACTAGGCGAACTTGATTTAAGCGGCCAAATAAGACCTGTTAGAGGTGTTCATGCAGCCGTAACAACAGCTTATGCCGCAGGAATTAAAAATATTATTTGTTCTCCAGCTATGGAAAAAGAAGTAAAAGCGTCTTTGAACGGAGACCAGAAAATCAATCTTCTTGTAACAGACAATCTTGGAGACTGTGTAAACAAAATGAAATCAATGGATAGCTTTGTTTATTATGAACCAAATCTTGATAAGGAACGCTCTCCATCAGATCCACTCAACATTCAGTTTCCTGAAAAAGACCCGGAAATTAATATTGACGAAAAATTTCTTGGAAAACATAAAAATACAGTTCGTGCAATTGAAATTGCCGTTGCAGGAAAACACAATCTTCTTTTGGTAAGTGGGCCTGGTTATGGGAAGACACTTCTTACACAAAGTCTTGTTCCAGTAATTACTCCAAAACTTACTGAAGAAGAATCTATGAGCGTAAAACGCATTTATTCTCTTGCAGGCCTTGTATCTCCAGATAAAGTTTCAACTGAATTAAATGCTCCTTATAGAATGCCTCATCCGACAGCTTCCATTGAAGGAATCTGTGGTGGCGGTACAAATTGCAGACCTGGGGAAATCTCACTTGCCCATAACGGTGTTCTTATACTTGATGAAGCTGCAGAGTTCAGAACTTCGGTTCTGCAGATGCTCAGAGTTCCATTTGAGAATGGTTCAATTACCTTATCAAGAGCTGGTAGAACAACAGTGTTTCCGGCACACTTCCAGCTTATTATGACCTCAAATCCTTCTTCAGACGGAAATTATATGGTTCCTGGAAAAGTTTCTTTAGATTCAAAAGAAAGCTTGAATAGATACTGGAATAAGTTCGGTAATCCTTTACTTGACCGTGTAGCAGTACAGTCATTTGTTTATCCTGATGAAAAATCTAAAGAAACAGTTTCTGTAGAAAGCTTGAAAAAAAATATTGCAAATGCCTACAAAATTCAACGTAAGAATGGAGCATATAACCAGCACCTTTCTCCTGTTGAACTTAAAGAAAGAATAAGTGATTCATTTACACCTGAAATGAATGATTATTTTGCAAAGAGCCAGAAAAAATATGATTTTACTCCCAGAAGGATTGCAGAGACTATGAAAGTTGCTCTTACAATCGCAAACCTTGATAACCGTGAAAAAATCCAGATGAAAGACTTGAAAGAAGCCATAAACTTTACAAAAAGCTGGAAAGAACAGGCAATTGATTTGAATAAGAAAATCAATCGGGAAAAAGAAAAGTCTGAAGGACGTGAACGATAAATCAAAAAAAACAAAGGAAGAATAAACTATGAGCTTGTTATTAGACGTAAATCAAAATCTTTATTCAATAAGAGGTTCTGGAGAAGGAGAACAAAAAATCAAAGCAGCTGTTCGTGATGCGATTGAAGATGTAATGGAACAGATGCACAGAAACACAGAAAGAAAAGCAAAAGGTTTTAAACCGCTTCCTTGCCAGACTGAAATTAAAGATGAATACGGTAAAACTCTTGTTTCAATTAGAGAAACAAGAAGCCTTGAGGAAATCCGCAAAAATTATATGAAAAATCAGGAAAGTTTATCGTATGAAACTCGTGAGAAAAACCTTCTTTCTGCAATGGATGAAGTAGGAAACTCTGATAAAAATGAATACGCTTTCAAAGAAGAACTTGCAAAGCAGCTTAATTCAGCTTTATTCGTAGTTGATACAAACCTCTCACCTGGACTTGAAAAAATCCTTGATTACTTTGGAGACACGAAAGGTCTTTTCAGTTCAATTAACTTCAAAGAAGATATTGCTCAAAAGTGTATAAAAGACCTTATTGACCTTCCAAACCCGAAAACTGGAAAACCTCCAAAAACTTTTGAACAGCTTTTTTCAAACATTGTAAGTGTGAACGAAGTCTTTAGGGATAATCCTAACAGGGCAAAATATATTGATCTTGCCCGAAGTTACATCAACATAAACTATAAATTCCTCATTCCAGAAAAATACAGACCAATTTTTGCTGAAAAAGGAGGACTGGACCGACTTATTGATGTAAGAAATAAACAGAGAAATCAAACAAATAATATCAAAAACGCTGAATTTGAAGTTAGTGAGAAAAACTTCAAAAAGATGTATCAGGTTTTTGCAAAATTTGAACAATTTAGAAATAAGCCTCTTACCCTTGCAAATTATCTTATGAATCGTGTTCCTGAAAATAAAAAAGCAGATTTCAGAAAATGGTTTGTTGCTCAAGGCTGCATAGATGAAGTTGAAACTGTCAAGGTTTTAACTAAATGGTCAAATGAAGCTGAGAAGAGAATTGATATTAAAAAAAACAATGAAAAGTCAAAGTCAAAATCAGATGATGAAGGTAGACACGCCTAAAGGAAGAATAAACTATGAATGAAAAAGAATTAAAAGAATATGAAGAAAAGGTAAAAAAATATAAGAATGCCTTGAATTATGTATACACAGACGGTACTGTTTCTGGGGCTGAGCGAACCAGTCTGGAAATTCTTAAAAACGAACTGGGGCTTACGACAGATGAATGCTGCAATTTTGAGCAGCCTTATGTACTTGCAAAAAAAGCAGAGAAAGAAGGAAAACAGCTTCACTTTGAAGATATTTGTGACTGCCACCATATGCATCTGTGTCACCTTGATGACAGTTTAAGATGGGAAAGTATAGACGGAAGCGGTGTTGAATATATCGAAATTGGTGACACATACATCGAAAAATGCTCAGCTGGCGGTTTTGGAATACATGATGCCTTCATAACCATCGGTGAATCAGTTGAAGATCTTCTTTCAAAATATGGTGAAAATAATTTTCCAGAGCAGGCTGTAAAAGATGGAAAGGTAATTCTTTTTGACAGAAGTGAATTTGGAACTGAAAGAAATATTGATAACTACCTTATGGCACGTTTCAATATTTTAACTCCACTTGAGATTGAAGAACAGTACGCTGAAGGTCTTGGCGAACACGGGGAAGTATTGCAGGATTACATCAGACAGACAAACAAAAAAGAATTCTATGATGTATTTTTAAATGAAAATGATTTAAGAAAAACCGGAACTTTTTTAAGGGCAATGGTTACCGTTAAAGATGACATTGACCTTTATGCTTTCAAGCCGCCTTTCAAAATGAAGAATCAGGATATTCAGCTTGTTGAATGGGATGAAAAGGATATTCCTGTAATTGCAGAGCTTGATACAGAAAATGGATTTAGAAACCTTCTTCGTGAACTTTATGAATATTATAAAGACAATAAAGAATGGGAAACTGAAGTTGAGTATCTTTCTGTTTTGCTTGATGTGTATGAAAGAGGCATAAATGAAGACCGTTATCTGGAAGCAAAATGGGATGAACTTGAAGACGTTCCGTTTATCACAGATGAGAACGGGAATGAAATTCTTGATGCAGAAGAAGGATGGCGTCATTTTAATAAAGGAACATCAAAAGAACAAATCCTGAAGTATTTTGATTTTAATCACTCTAAAGGTGTCGCTTATCTTGTAAATGATTATCCGGCAGACAAGGCAATCAAAGAATACATTGAAAAGAATTTTAGTGAAGATGCTGCACATTATATTCAAAGTCATGTCGTATCAAAACTTCTTGATGAAGGTCGTGAAATTACAGAAATGAGCTTAAAGGAAATTGCTGAAAAAGCAATAAACGAACTTGATGAAGACTTTAATGCTCTCGATGATGCAGAAAGTATTAAAGATGCACAACTCCAATATGAAGATATTTATAGAGAATTTGCAGATACCACCAGTGAAGGCGTAAACAAATTAAAGGAATGGGAAGAAACTATGAAAAATAAAACAGAAAAAGAACTTTCAGATGAGATCTATGAATGGCTTGTAGATACTCATTACAAAACAGATAACTATGACTTTGACATGGTAACAATAAAAAACGATGTTACAAATCTAACTGCAATAAGCCTGATTAAAGACCTTGCAAAAGAAGATTTAACACAATATGACGATGCAACTTCATTAAGTAAATTTATTGACAAAAAAATGAAAGAACATCAAATGCTTATTATGCCGGAAGATAATTATAACTACACAGAAGATATTGAGCCTATGTCTTCATTTGCAAATGAGCTTTGGAATAACAATGCTTTGCAAAAAGAAGTAGTAGAGTATGCGGCATCAATTTCTGACCTTGAAGTAAACAAAAATGTAGGTCTCCTGAATGAAGCAAAACAGCTGATTGAAAACTTTACTTTTGACACAAGTATGTCTACACCAACTTTTGAAGACTTAAAAAATGTTGGTATTTTTGCTGGAAAGTGGGAAGACCCATATACCCATCAGAAGTTGGATGTAAATGTTACTGCAAATTTGATTTACCCTTCAATTACAACAACAGTAAACAATACTCCTATTTTCAGTGAAGAGTTTGAAAATTTACAGGATATGATTGCCTTGTCTTTAAGTAGTTTACAAGAAGAAAAGTTTATGAATATCCATAAGGACAATCCTATCATAAAAGATTTAAGAGAAGATTTTGCTTATGATATTCAAAAAGAAGCTCAGAAGGTTTTGGATGAATCTTTTGGTGAAGATATTGAAGCAAACATTTCTAATTCAGCAATTTATATACCTTCTGATTACGGTTTTGAAAAAGACAAAAAACTTCATATCCTTCTTGAAGTAAACTCGGATGAAAGAGAAGATGAGCTTTTTAACGCCCTTGCAGAAAAAGGCTTTACACTGCCTGATGGAACAGAAGTTGATTTTAATCCTATAACACCTAAAGAACACGGTTCGATTGAAGAATATCTAGAGCATCTGCAGCATCTAAATGAAAATGAAAGATGGAAGAAAAATAATGAACAGACTGTAAAAACAGAAAATAAATTGTCTGATGAAGATGTTATCAGTTCTTTTAAAGAAAAACTTAAAAGAGATGTCAAAAAATATGACCTTGATACTCAAGTTTCTTGTGTATTAGATTCTGCAAAATCAGTTCTCAAAGGTTTTTCTAATGAAGCAAAAAAGATTATCGGTAAATGGCTTATGGATTCTGGAGCAGATTCTCCAATTGCGTTGCAGAAAAAACTTGAAAATGAAGTAAAGCCTAAAAAAATCGAGCAAAAAAGAGAAATTACAAGACATCGTGATGAACCATTACATACACGATAATTTTATACATAAAGAGTAATTAAATCTGTAAGAGGGATAAGCTATGAATAATAATGAATTAAACTTTGAATTTGCAGATGAATCAAACGCAACCAAATTAAGAATTTGTAAAAATCCAACATCAAATTATGAGCTTGATGAAGAAAAGAAAAACTATATTGAAAGTACATTAAAATTTGAACGAAAAATTGATGTGGACTTTGAAGACAAAGGTAATTATGCCTTTTACAATCTTGATGACCCTAACTCAGAAACATTTTTTATCCTTAAAAATAAGAATGAAAATGACCCTGCAAAAGCATATATTTCAATTGGATTAAGACATCAGGATTATGAAATTGTCTGTAACGAAGTTTCTTTTGAAAAAGCTCAAATTTATACAGTTTCATACATTGATAACCAATTTATACATGAAAATAACGGACAAAAGAAAAATATAATTGTTCACGATGTTGAAAAATGGCAGAAATATCAGAAAGAATTTGAACAATTAAAAGAGTTTACAATCAACCGAGACGCTGCAAAAACAATTACATTTGATGATGAAATTTCTCATTCATTTGCTAATCCAGAAGTTATGTATTCAAAAGAATGGACTGGTAAAAATGTAGAACAAGTAAAAGAAACTTTTATCAGCCGTGAAGCCGCAAAGACAATTACATTTGATGAAGAAATTACTTATGAAGATGAAGTAGTGGGCTTTTATGCCTGGGCTACAGATGAGCTTATGGAAAACTTTGTTCCGTCAGAAAAGAGGCTCGGTATTTCAGATGAGGACTATAACATCAAATTCTTCTTCAATTATGAAGATGATGTAAATATTACACTTGACCTTTCTTATTACAAAGGTGATGAACAGATTTATGAAACATACAGAATTGCTCCAGAATCAGAAGGTTATGAGCTTTTGAAGTTTGCTATGGATGCCTACTGTATGGAACAGAACGGCCAGCACCTTAAAGATTATAAGGCTCTTGATGGAAAAACTCCTCTTGATTACATGGAACTCTCAACAATCATAAACAGTAAAGCAGTTCCATTATTCTCTGATGAAATGTCTCAAAAAGTAATTGATTATTACGCAAAGAAAAATACTCCTCTTTACATTGATGATAATGAGCAGCTTTATGTTTACTACAAAAATGTTGATGATGTAAGAAGAAAAAGTTCTAGTAAGCCTGTTTCTCAATTTACTCCATCAGGTGTAATCGGAGTCATGGTTGATGACCCTGATTTTGACTCAGAGACAGGCGATGAAAACTTAGATAAAATGATTTCTCACTTGGAAAAGATTCGGGATTCCCTTGAAGAAACAGAAAATAAAGAACGTCTTGATATGCTTTATTCTCCGCTTTCAAAAGAAAAACTCAAAGAGTTCATCAATATTGCCGAGCTTGATTCTTTTAATGATGAAATGGCAGAAGAATGTCTTAAAGTTTACGAAGGTGATAACATTCCTCTTGTAACAGATGAACTGGGAAATGTGTACCAGCGAGAAATGTCTAAAGATTTACGCTCAAATACAGAAGATGACTTGATTGAATTAAATCCGTCCGGTCTTATTGATTACTACAAGAATCAGCTTGAAGTTGAATCTGAAAACCGTGATGAAATATGGAACAAGAAACATAAAGAAATAATTGCCTCATTAAATGATATTGAAGATTACCTTACAAAAATTGAACGCTCTGTCGAACTTACAACAGAAAATGCAGAAATTCTTGCAGACTATATAAATCAGCACAAGGAAGAGTTTGGAAAAGGCTTTACAAAAACAAATGGTCATATTCCATGTTTTGAAGATATGTCAAAGGAACTTGCCCAGGACATTATCGAAACTCTTGAAATAGGGGATTACTTTGTCCGTTATGATGAAGGAGAAAAACAGTTCTTTATCTATGACCATCAGGCAGCTGATAACTCTCTTTTTGAAGAAGTTGATACAAGTACAATTGTTTTTAAGGCAGACCGAATTGCAGATGAATGGAGCCGTAACGATTCAACAGAATATGAAAATGAAATATGTAATCACCTTGAAAAGTATCTTTATCCCAAAGAAAGTTTCCTTCCGGTAAACTTGAAAATTGATTTACGCATTCCATTCTCTCTAAAGGAAAAATGGGAAAATAAAGGTCACTCAGAAGAAGAACTTCTTTTAGAAATTGAAAAAACTATGAAGGAAACAATGCTTACAGAATCTGTTGTAAAGGCTAGTGGACTTATAAATGCAGAAGAAGCATCTGTAATACTGCAGACAAGCATTGTTGTAAAAGAACCTTATTTCAATGAAAAACTTCAGACTAAAGAAGACCAGAAAGAGATAGAAGCTGTTCTTTCAAAAAGATTCGGAATTGCAATCGAAAATCGCTTTGTAAAAGAGTTTAGAAACAACTACAAACTTTCAGACAGAGTTATGTTTGAAAATATTGCAGCGGAAAACATTAAACAAACAAAAGAACGCTCTTTGGAAGAAATTGAATTTCTCAAAGAAAATGACAAAGTAAATGATATTTCTGTGAAAGTTGAAAATATTCCAGAATGGGCCGTAGGCTACATGGCTTACGGTGATGCAAGCGGACTTTCTGATAAAGAAATTTCTCAGATTGATAATTGGATGAAAGAAAATAAGCTTTCTAATCTGTCTGAAATTTCAGATGAAAGACATTTTGCTTCACATCCTGAATTTGGACTTGCTTCCGATTGCGTAACAGGAACATTCATTCGTATGCACGAGCAAGAAGTAAACCAGGAATATCCTTCAGCAACACCAAAAGAAATTATTGATTCATACATCAATAAGGTAAAAGAAAATCTATCTGATAATGATAAAAAAATCGTTGAAAAGGTGTTACTTGCTTCTAAGACCGCTTTAAGCAGTTTCAATGCAGATGAAAAATCTGTGATTGGTAAGTATTTCTTAGACAGTGGAGTAACATCAGAAGATAAACTTGGAAAGCTGCTTTCTAAAGAAGTTACAAAACAAGAAAAACAACAGAAAAAAGATAATACTAGAAAAATTGACGAAGGAAGAGGTTATTAATTATGGAAAACAAAAATATTTTACATGACAAAGAAATTGCTAAACTTGCTGATGTTCTTGAAAAGAAAACTTATATGACTTTTGAAAATCCAGAATTAAAAGAAGTTGTGTTTGATTACGGAGATTTCGGAGATTTGACCGTAAAAGACAGTGGAAAAAACGGAAACGGAATGATTCATGTCATTCAAAGACGTTCTGAAATTGATGGTCTTAATTCTGAAACCATTGCTAATCTCTTGTTAAAAATTGCAGAAATTGCAAAAACTGAAAAAATTACTGGATATGATGAAACAGGAACTCGTGCTTTCATAAATAAAGACGGAATTCGAGTTATTTTACAAAAGGATTTTCAAACTGAAAATAATAAAAAAGGAACTTGGTTAATAAGTGGTTATGGGATTTTTAGTAAAGAGCATGAATTAAATTTAGAAGCGACAGAAACCATAGAGACGGTAAACGCACAGTATGGCTACAAACCTGACCACTCTCGTCTCCGCAATCAGGTGGGTGCTGTCATTGCTTCTATAAATAATATAAGGCAAAAACAGCTTGCTGTCAAGAAAGAAAAAGAAAGTATAAAAGTAGAAAACGGTACAAAGCAGATAACAACTCAAAATGCTATGACTGTTTATGCTCGTGCTGTTTTAAAAGAAAGACCGTCTTTCGTTTCTGATAAAGAACTTATTACAGCCTTTGCTGCTGCAAATTATGCAAAAAATGCTCTAACAAATGGCAGCCAGTCACAGATGCTTAAAAAGACAAAAAACAGAAAACTTATTGAAATTGCAGGTTCTCAAACTCTTATTGACGCTTATGAAAAAGAACTTATTTCTCGTGGATATACTTTGAATGTTCAAAATACATTCTCTGAAACTAATGTAAACTATTCAAGAACTGTAAGAGTTAATATTTCTGAAGGAAAAGAAAGAGTAATCGAGGCTCTCAGAAATGAGAGCCAGGAACAGGAGAACCTTAGAACTGAACCTAGCAGTTCCCCAACAGATGACATACAACAAGTATCTCCTTCTGTCAATAATGAAATAAACACCCTTACAGAAGAACAACATGAAGAATTCTTAAATGATTTCCGAAACGTTCTTAGTCCTCGTTCAGGTGACTTTTTTGATTACATCAAGAAAATAAACTACAAACCAACTTTGGAAGATTACAAGGCATTCCTTTATGCCGGATGTGTTAATTCTTTTGCAGAGGATGGAATTCATTTTGCTTTTGAAATTATGTCTTCTGATATTCAAGAAGAAATTAAAAAAGACACAGCCTTTGTCATAGAATGTGTAGAAGCAGCTAAAGCAAATTTAAATAATGATAACTGGGATGGCTGGTATTCTCCAAATAAAGAAGACTGGCAGATGTCAGGTTTCATCAAAATTATGACTTTTGCTGGCGAAGAAGAAAATGCCCAGAAGTTTTTGCAGAAAACTCATATTGATGCTATCAATACATATATTCCAAGAAAGGCTTATGAAGAATATGTAAAAGATTGGAAAAAAGAACATGATTATAAAGAAGGCGTTTCTGAACCAGCTTCATTCGATGAATTTATGACTAATGAATATCGGGAGCATGAAATTGTAAAAGGTCTTCTTTCTGAAGAAAATTATAAAAATTATTTGCAACTTGAAATTGAAACCTTTAGAGAGTGTATTGAAAATAGAGCTGAAATCAGTCTTGAAAAAGCAGAGTTTCTTTCAAGTTATCTGCGTGAAGAAAATTCTAAAGACAAAAGACCTACCGCTGAACAGATTGTTGACGGTGTAGAAAATGGCTGGGATTTTGAAGATGTTTGCAGAGGTTATATAGAATCTACAAATGATTTCTTGCCTAATGTTTTAACAATTCAGAGAATTGATGACATGATGGTTTTTGCAAGTGATGAAGATGCTGCAATACAGGCCGAAAAAGACGGAATTAAACTGATTGCAAAAAATGAGCTTCATTTTTCAAGAGACGATGATGCCAAACATTACCGTTATATTAATACAGCAGAAAACCGCAGACTTTTACAGGAAGCAGGTTACATAAAAGAACAGAAAAATATTTCTGAAGAAACAGAAAGATCAAAAGTAGAAAAAGCTATACAGTCTTACACAATACAAAGATTGAAGGATAGCCTAAAACCTGAAGCTGATTTTGAATATACAAATGAATATGAAAGATTGAACAAGTATGAAGTTGGAATAATTGATTCTGAACTGATTAAAGCAATTTATCCAGAAAAATCCAAATCCTGGAATCTTTCAAAAACTGACTACGCAGACATTTATGCAGACTTGGATGGAGACATTTACATTCAAATCTGTTCTACTAACAGATCTGCTGCTGCAGGGAACTTTGAATACTTGCCGTTTGAATTTGCAGAGGTCATAAGGGAAGATTCTTTGAATAAAGCTAGAGCTTTTTTAAAAGAACGCTTTGAACATAATTTTATTCCAAAAGCAGAATGGTCATCTGTTCAATTCGGCGGAGATGGTGGCGACTATTATATCGGAACAATTGACGGAAACACAGTCAAAGCCTTTGAACCAAGAGTAGAAAATCTTGAAGACAAGATTGGAAATCCCGTCAATTTCTATGGAAAAGTGTTTTCTGATACAGAGGGAAGCATCCTTGTAGAACTCTGGGATAAGGACACTGGTGACATCATCCATCCGATAGAGCTTTTGCCTGATGAATATGTATTCCCTAAAGTCAGCAAGGAATTCAAGGAAAAAGCAATCGAAAGTATAAATCAGTATCGTTTTACTGAAAAACTTGACTGGACTTATTTTGACGAAAGCGATTTTAAAGACTTGCAAGACCGCCTAAAAGAAATGAAAGAAAATCCACAGCAACTATTTGATAATGAAAGGGCAGGAATTTTGCAAATTGGTGATTTACAGATTGATGTAAATGCCGATAAAGAACGTCATGAACCTCGTTATATAGATTTTGAAGTTTTCTATCTAAATCCTAATGGAGATAGAGAATTCAATGGCGATATAAACGATACTGGAAGAAAAGCTCTTGGAGAAGACGCACTACCGTTAAAATATTCAAAAGATGAAGACAATGTAATGAGTGCTGTTTTTGTAGATGATGAAAAAACTCCAAAGATTGAAGAAATGGATTTTTACGACTTCAAAAACTTCATTGGAAATCATATTTACCAGCAGATGAAAGATAATCCGCTTATAGAAAATGCACTTGAGAAAGAAAATGTAAGTTGGGGTGAGGAGCATGTAAGGGAAAATATTGAACATTACAAGACGTATGAACAAGGTTACACAAGAACATATTCTGTAAACTTTAACTGCGGTTTTACGTTTCCAAAAGACATTCAAAACGATTCTGGTAAGAAAGAAGAATATCGCTGGAAAGTTTTTGAAGAACTTAAAAAGCAGTATGGCTTTAACGAAAACGATACTGAAACTCAGTATTTTGATGATAAAAACAGTCCTGCCAATGATTCATTTAATATCAATTTTGCAGCTCCAGTTCCTGAAGAAATCAGAGATTCAAAAGTTTCTGTTGATAAATGGATAGATGAAGTTGAGACATATCTTGAAGATAATTATGGAGCATATATTAAATGGGAAGGTGGCGAGCGTGTAGAAGAAATTGTAAAAAAAGAAAACATTGAACCAAAAATTGAATTTGTTTTCACAGACCCAGAAGATATTTCAATTGATGAAAGAACAAACATGGTTCAAATGAGAGTCTTTAATAGTGATGATAAGTATGAACTTGAAAAGATGATTGATCTGGATTTTGATACTGAAAATGATTCCATCTCTTTTTATTACTTTAAGGATTTAAAGACAGGTTCAGAATATATCAACTGGGTAAATCATACAGCAAACCCAAACAGAGAAGGTTATATTGGAACTTCGGATTTACCGCAAGAAATTAAAAACAGAATATTTGCAGCAATCAGACCTGTTTTTGAAAAAGAATACGATTCTTTAAGTTATGATAAAATTATCTCAGGCGGACTTAAAGAGAATATTCTTACAGATTCAAAAGAAACTTTCTTAAAAGATACAGGATATTCTGAAAATGCCTATAAAAAGGTCATTGAAGAAATAAAGAAAGAAAGTGTAGAAGAACTTAAAGAAGATTTTATTACTGCAATTTCACACGGAAACAACAATCTTATAAAAGAACTTGTACCATCAGTTAATTCTGATGATAAACAGATTCTTGCATCAGGTCTTTTTACTGCATTGGAAAATAACAATACAGAAGCATGGAAAACAATTCTTGATACAGAAAAAGTTCCTGGTGAAATTATTGAACACAAAATCTCACTTCTTCACGATGCTGCAGCTGATTTGAATGTTGAACTTATTGAAGATGTTTTGAACCGATATGAATATAAAAAAGAAATTCTTTCAAAACTTGCTTTTGATACAGAAGAATCTGCTGACAGACAGAAAGCCCTTGACACTGCAATCAGCCGCTGGCATGATATTGAGGCAGATTTCTCTGATAAAGAAATTCCAGAAGCTATCAAACTTCTTGCTCAGATTGAAGATTTTGTAACAGACAGCCAGAATATTTCTGTTCTCAAAGATCCTGTAACCGGAAACTATATGACTGTTAATTCTCTTACGAACGGCTATGAAACAAACATCTTTGATAAAAATAAAAATCTCATTACACATGATACTATGGATGGCTATCGAGATTTTAAAGGAAAAGAACAGACCGTTTTAAGCAAACTTGAAGCAGCTTTTGTTACGATGCAGGCTGAACAGGGAAAGAATTGGAGCAACTGGAAAAAATTTGAAATAATTCACGGCCCAGAACGACAGGAGCTTTCACTTGAATTAGAAAACATTGCTGTAGTTACTTTCGTAAAACTCGAAGAACAAGGATTTGAGTCAATTGAAGCATACAACCAGCATAAGTATGATGAGAAACTTTTATCTTCTCTTACAGATGAAGATGAAAATCAAATTGATGCACTTTACACTAAATACAATATCGACAATATCAATAATGGAAATGAAATAGACAAAACTTTAGCATCTTTGTCTTATGCAAAACTCAAGGAAGTTCTTCAGGAACAGTTTGATGAACAGTCTTTTAAATTATTGAAAAAAGAAAATATAGAAGATAATTTTCTGGATATTGCAACAAATTCATTATTGAAACTTGATAATTATTATGTTGCGACACCTTTAGTTCAGCATGTACCGGAAATTGAACTGGAAGATATTATTGGTAAAAGAGTATATGCAGAGAAAATGGAAACTCTTAAATATGATTTAAGTAAATCTATTTCTAACTGTGATGTTGAAAACATTGATGTAGACCGTAAAAATCTTACTGCAAAAATGAAAGTTCTGATTTCTCCAGACACTCAAATTTTCAAAGCTATTGCTCAATATGATATGGAAGAAAAAGATGACTTTTTCTTGCTTTTCGATGTAAGTTCTGAAGGCAAAATAGAGAATCTTACACTTGAACTTATGAATGACAAAGGAGAATGCCGTTCTATTTTCCTTGAAGAAAAAAATGGTCACTCTCCAGAATATCCGTTAAATACAGATTTATTGAATTCTCTGAAAAAAGAAGTTTTCTCAAATATCGAAAAGAAAATATGTGATGACAAAGAGGTTAATTTAAAAGAGTATCTTTTCCTTTCACCTGAACCAGGAGCATCTTTTGAATATCCTTATGATTCCGATGTTGAAGGACTCACAAATGTTCTAAACAATAATCATGAGTTTGTTGAAGAGCCTGAATTATCAGTAAGACAGGTAAAGACAATCATGTATTATCTTAAAGCTGCAGGTAAGCATTTGTATATTGATAATAATAAAGGAAATCTTTGTATTTATGATGATAAAAACTTTATTGGAAAGGGTGAATTAACAGACAATGCTGAAATTATCAGTATTGCTCAAAACGAATTTGAAAATCATAGAAAAACAGGAGTTGGTCTTTATAGTGATGAGGATGAAGGAATATTGAATATTCCATTCTATAAAGAAGAATATCCAAAGTTTAAAGAAAAATTCAATAAAGAACTTGATTCAAAAATGGAAGCAAAATCTGTTACAGAACGATATGTAAATTTTGTAAAGAAAATTCTCCATGATGAAGACATAGCAAATAAAGGCTGGACTTCAGAAAACCAGCCTGTAGAAAAAATTCTTGTTGCTGCACAAAAGGCTTTATCGGCTTTTTCAAACGAAGAGAAAGCAGAAATCTCAAAGTTTCTGCTTTCAAAAGGTGCAAAAGACAGTGCATCTATGGGCAATATATTGAAGAAATCTATTTCAGACAGGAAATCTCCGCAGAAAGAGCGTGATGAAAGAAATCTTCCTGAAAGATAGATTTCTTTACAAAAATAGTGTAAAATAGTCTAGTAGTAATAGTTACTATTAGGCTATTTTAGGAAGAATAAACAGAGATGAAAATATTTGAAGAATATCGAAGACTAGTTGAACTGTACGAAAAAGACCCAAGCCATCCTCATACCCAAAACGAATTAATAAATATTTGCTATTTGCCAGAATTTTATTCAAATTTTGGATTAAATACTGATAAACAAAAACTTGCAATATCCTCAAAGCATCTTTATACAATGCAAGTAGCAAAAAAACAGGGGTATTATAAAGAATCTTCTGATACCCATTATCATAATTTAGGAAAAGATAATATGCTTTTAATTCCTAAATTACTTGGAGACCCTGATTTTGTTTTATATGATAATTCTTCAACTGGTAAAGAGAATAATAATGCCTTGCCATCTACTCTGGTAACTGTATTTCCGAAGGTTTCTTATTCAATAAATAAAGAAAGTAAAAATTATGAAAAACGCTGGTTGGTTGCTTATATAAAAGAACCTTTAAATCCAAAAGATAAGATAACTATTTTAGCCACGAATTTTAATAAACCAGAAATAGAAAGATATATTAATAAACTGTATAGAGAAAATAAACTACTGTATTTAAATGAAAAAGTGAGCCTCAGCACGGTCTATCCTGGGCTACAATTCCCCAACATAGCCACCCACTCAAACGGTGAGACACGCAATAGCATGGCTTTCCTCGGCTCTCTTAGTATTAATATAAGACAATATCGGGAAAATGTCAATATAGAAAGAATGAAGGTCTCAGGATTATACCTTGAAAATATTCCTGATAATGAAAAAACTAATAAAGTTTGTAATACAGCATTTGCAAATAATCCTGCTTCAATTATTTACTTCCCTGATAATATCATTAAAGAAAATAAATATGAAAGGGATGTTTTTGAAACATTGAATACAGTTGCTATTCAATCTATGCCTGAACAGAAGTTCATTAACAATTTACAATATTTTTTACAGCATACTGATAAGGCAAATCATCAGGGGAAAATTCTTTACAGAACAATAAATAAAAGACTTTCTGAATCTCAAAAAACTTTACTTTGTGAATCTATAAACAATGAACACGAACCAGATGAAAATGAAATTATCTCAAAGTTTATTGATTGGTCTGAAGGAAATCTCCATGAAAAATCTCTCCCTAAAAACATACCAGCACAAGAATATCATCCTTCAGAAGAAACTTCTCCTTCTGCACCAATCGAAGTAATCGGAAAACACTTTGAAACAGACGCAGAGGGAAAGTTCACATTGGAAAGTTTCAAAGAAATTGCAAGAACAATGGAGATATACTCCGACAAACACTATGAGACCGCCCGTTACCTGTTTGTAAAGGACGGTCAGATTATGCGTCATATCGCAGTTTCTTCTCAAACTCCGGCATCAACAATCATTAAACCAGATGATAATTTCCTTTTTCAATTAAAACGATATGCAGAAAACACAGGTTCAAAAATTGTATTTCTTCATAATCATCCATCCGGTTATGTAGAGCCTTCTGAAGCTGATATTAAACTCACAGCTTATATGCAAAACTTTTTCAAAAAGAGTAGTGGAGAAGACCTTTTTGCAGGTCATATAATCCTGGATCATGGAACTTACGGTCTTTATACAGCAGAAAGTAAAAACTGGAACGCCCTTATCAATGATAAATTAGAACCGCTCTCCAAGCTTACAGAAAATTATAAGGTGCAGCTTACAGAATATGGAATGAAAACTGTCTCAGATTCAAAAAATAATATTTCAGGTCAGTCATTAAAACAACTTTCTGAATATGCAAAAAAATGTGATGGCGGAAACGTATGGAATACAAAAAACTGGATTCCGGCCTTTGTAATGACAGGTAATGGGGTAGTTACCTCTTTGGAGTATATCAACAATCTTGAATTAACAAATACAGAGTCTTTATCTGCAAAACTTAAATCAATAGGTCGCAGTTATGGTTCAGAAAATATTGTGTTTTTTCCACATCATCCAGAACAATTTTTAGCATGTGAAAGATATGCACAACTTTCTGGAAAAGTAAAAGACATTTACTTTGAAAAACCAGATGGCACTTATGAAACATCGCAGTTTCATAATGGAAATATTTTTAACGATTTAACAAAAGATGAAATAAAAGTTCAGGACACCAATGAAAATCCTGAACTGGTAGCTGAAAGAATAAATACTGAGCAAAAGATTTACACAGAGAGTGTAACTAAAAATATAAATAGGGAGGAGAAATTCAAAGATTGGTCCCAATCAGAAAGTCCACTAATTCAAAACCAAAATATGCCTGCCCAGGAAGGAAATAAAATGAAAGAATTCAATTATTACGGTATTACTCTGAATATTCAGGATAATGAAAACGGAACTGTTGACATTGTTGAACCAGCATTCAATACAAATATCTCAACTGAACAAAAACAGGAAACAGCAATTTCTTATGTTCAAAGTCTTGATGAAAAAGCCAGACGGAGTGAACTTTGCAAAAATGCAAAATCTAAAAACTACATTCCGGAAATTATAAGAAAGATTATTGAAAAAGGTGCAGAAGTAATCAATGAGAAGATTAACAAGCCGCTTATAAGTTTTGTTGAAAAACACAAAGAAGAAATAATAAGCAGTACAAAAAAAGGACTTGCAATAGCAGCAGTTCTTGGAGCTTCACTTGCAGCAAGCCCGGAACTGTTTGCAAGTACAAGTTCAGAAATTCAGACTGAAAATAAAAATGTTATTGAATACCAATATTCAACACCTTTTTACAGAAGTTATGACGACCTGGAAAACAAAATTACTGTATTTGAACGGTATTCTAAAATGCGCTATTTAGTCAACACAAAAATTTTACAGGTTTAAGGTGTAAAAATT